>Ga0335081_10003792_pt1 | contig 23793 bp, 14 predicted proteins | sample Lox_Sample_35_FD_206713 | JGI IMG/M metagenome (GOLD analysis project Ga0335081, IMG submission 206713) | Soil microbial communities from Loxahatchee National Wildlife Refuge, Florida, United States - Lox_Sample_3.5 | ecosystem: Environmental > Terrestrial > Soil > Wetlands | place: USA...
TTTTGTTTTCTTGTGGGCACGCGACCCCAGGGCTTGCGCCCTGGGCTACTCTCTGTCGGCCCTCCGGGCCTTTGGAATTTATGTCCATCCATTTCTCGGACACTACACTAGAATGACGATGAAAGATCTCCAAGCTCTTTACGACTACGGCTACTGGGCCAACCGAAGACTCTTTGATGTGGTCTCGCAGCTGACGCCGGAACAGTTCACCCAGTCGGTGGGTGGAGGCCATGAATCAGTCAGGAGCACCTTGGTTCATACTCTCAGCGCTGAGTGGGGCTGGCTCGATCGTTGCGGGGGCCCGGAGCGCGGCCCGCGTCTCAATCCCGCGGATTATCCAACGGCGGAATCACTAATCACGGCCTGGGGTAAGGTCGAGAGCTACGTCCGCGAGTATTTGTCCAAACTGAAGGACGAGGACTTGGCTCGCAACGCTGAGTTTATGAATGAGCGTGGCGAAAAGCGCTCAATGCCATTAGGGGAACTGATGCGCCACGCGGCTAATCATGGCGTCCACCATCGGGGGCAGGTTGCATTAATGCTGAGACTGCTCGGCTACGCGCCGGGGAATTTTGATCTGCTTTTTTATTACGCCGGCAAACGCGGCGCGACCGCGATAGATCAGATAACGCAAAGTAAGTGCTTGCCTTAACCTCAAGGCATAAGATAACTTCTGTATATCAAAGAATAAGTAGTTTTACTTTTGATTAATCAGTCAGGAGGGGATGAGCGGATGGCAAACGATGACCGTGAAAACAACCGCCCCGTAAGCGGCCGCCGCTGGGCCAACCTGCTTTTAGGCGGCGGGGTGCTGGCGTCGATTGCGTCCTTTCTTTGTCCGGCGCTCCGCTATATCATCCCTCCCGCCGTCGCCGAATCCACCAGCCGCTCGGTGGTAGCCGCGAAGGCCGGCGAGTTGAAACCCAACACCGGTAAGATCTTCAAATTCGGTTCCAAGCCCGGCATCCTGATTCGCACGCGAGAGGGCGGGTACAAAGCCTTCTCGGCGGTCTGCACTCACTTGAACTGCACCGTGCAATACCGCGACGACACCCGGCAGATCTGGTGCGCTTGCCACAACGGCACCTACGATTTGGAAGGCCGCAACGTCAGCGGACCTCCGCCACGCCCGCTGGAAGAATATAACGTCAACGTGCAGGGCGACGACATCGTGGTCGCCCGCAAGGCTTAACATGGCAACTCAGGCTACTCAGGGACCTCAACGGTCGCGGCTTCTGACCTGGCTGGACGAGCGCTTCGGCGCCGGCAGCGTGGAGGAATTCCTTCGCCACAAGATCATCCCCCAGCATCGCCACACGGTCTGGTACTACTTCGGGGGGATGACCCTGTTCCTTTTCATCGTCCAGGTGCTGACCGGAATCCTGCTGCTGCTCTATTACCGTCCCACGCCTAACGATGCGTTCGAGAGCGTGCAATACATCATGACCCAAGTGCGTTTCGGATGGCTCATCCGGTCGGTGCACAGTTGGTCCGCCAACCTGATGATCTTCACCGCCTTCGTCCACATGTTCAGCGTGTATTTCTTGAAGGCGTATCGCAAGCCTCGTGAGTTGACCTGGGTCACCGGCGTGTTGCTGTTGTTCATCATTCTCGGCTTCGGCTTCAGCGGTTATCTCCTGCCGTGGAACACGCTGGCCTACTTCGCCACCAAGGTCGGAACCGAGATGGCCGGGTCTATTCCGATCATTGGCAAATGGATCCTGATTTTCCTGCGCGGCGGGGAAGAAGTCACCGGCGCCACGCTGACCCGGTTCTTTGGGTTTCACGTGGCCGTGCTGCCGGGATTGGCCACCGTGCTGCTTGCCACCCATTTGCTGCTGGTGCAACACCTCGGGATGAGCGTGCCGCCGAGCGTGGAGCGGAGCATCGCCGAGGGCAAGGAACCGGCGCGGTCCATGCCCTTCTTCCCCACTTTCCTGCTGCGCGACCTCATGGGCTGGTACGCGGCGCTCGGCGTGCTGGGGGCGCTCGCCGCCATCTTTCCGTGGGAACTCGGGACTAAGGCCGATGCGTTTGCTTCCGCCCCGGCCGGAATCCGCCCTGAGTGGTATTTCGTCTTTATGTTTCAAACTCTGAAGTTTCTGCCGCCCAAGATTCTTTTCCTGGAAGGCGAATTTGCGGGGTTGCTGGGCTTTGGTCTGGCGGCGGCGGTGTGGATTGCGGTGCCGTTTATCGACCAGCGGGCAGGCTTCGGGCGCGTTACCCGCTTTTTCACGGGGCTCGGGGTGTTCGCGCTTGGATATATCGCGCTGATGTCCGCCCTTGCCTATTGGCATTGATGAATTGACGATTGCAGATTGAAGAATCCCCGAGTGCCTAGTGGTGAGTGGCTACTGTCCTGGCAATTGCGAAGGTCTTTAAACACAGAGACACAGAGGCGCAGAGAAAAATGGCAAACGTCCGAAAGCAAGCGACATCTTCATGTTATTCTCGTTCTCCTCTCTGTGTCTCTGTGCCTCTGTGTTTAATCTCTCACAGCTTCAGAGGGGCCACGCGTCACTCTTCTAGGACGGCCCTGCTGTCGCTATTCACGCTGCTGTTGGCGGCTGCTCCCGGTCGGGCTGCTGGCAAAAACTCCTGCGCCACTTGCCACGCCAGCCTGGAAGGGGACTTGGCTCAGCCCGCCAAAGCCTTTGACGCTGACGTTCATCATCAGGCAGGGCTGACCTGTGCCGACTGCCATGGCGGCGACCCCAACGACGATTCGATGGACGCCATGAGTCCAGCTCGGGGCTTCCGGGGAGTACCGAAGAGGGCTCAGATCCCGGAGTTCTGTGCGCGTTGCCACTCGGACGAAGACTACATCCGTGTCTTCAATCCCAAGCTCCGTACTGACCAGTTAAGCCAGTACATCACCAGCGTCCACGGGAAGCGGCTGAAACAGGGGGACGTGAAAGTGGCCACTTGTGTCGACTGTCACAGCGTCCACAACATTCTCGCTGTGGCCGATCCGCGCGCTCCCGTTTACCCGACCAACGTTGCCTCTACCTGCGCCCACTGCCATGCTGATCCCCACACCATGGAGGGGTATAACATTCCCATCGACCAAGTGGCGAAATATCAGAAGAGCGTGCACGCCCAGGTGCTCGCGCAAGGCGACACTTCCGCTCCCACCTGCACCACCTGCCACGGCAATCATGGGGCGACGCCGCCGGGCGTGGGATCGGTGGCCAACGTCTGCGGCACCTGCCACGTCTTTTTTGCTCAACTCTTCGACCAGAGCCCCCACAAGGCCCCCTTTGCCAACATGGGACTGCCGGGCTGCGTCGAGTGCCACTCCAATCACGAGATCGTTCATCCCCTCGACGATTGGGTGGGCGTGAGCGAAAAAGCGGTGTGCGTGAACTGTCATGGCCAGGGGGATGAGGGCTACGCGGCGGCGCAGAAGATTTCGGAGGGCCTGGCGAAGCTGAAGGACTCGTACCATCGCGCCGAGGAAGTCCTGAATCAAGCGGAGCGCTCGGGCATGGAAGTCTCGAGTGCTAAACTCGAACTCGGCGACGCCAATGAGGATCTCATCAAGGCGCGAGTGAACGTTCACGCCTTCCGTGCAGAAGCGGTTGAGAAGCTGACCGACCAGGGTGTGAGTATCTCTCAGAAAGCCGAGCAGGCGGGTGTGGCGGCGCTAAAGGAACGCAATCTGCGCCGCAAGGGCTTGGGTCTGTCCCTTATCTTCATCGCCGCCGCTATTGCGGGACTCTACTTGAAGATACGAGAGATCGAGTCTCGCCCTAAGAGCTAGACTTCGCGACGCAGGGCTCTTGTCGAAACAGGACCCATTCTTCGGTCGTTAGGCCGACCAATCTGATGGCCGGATGGTCAAGCAGGCTGGTCCCCACGTGAGTTCAGTGATACGATACGGAGTGGAATCGGAGAGCCGCGATGGAAGCGAAGCAGCAGATGTTGAAAGCGATTGAGGAACTCCCCGACGACGCCGGAGTCGAAGAGGCCCTGGATCGGCTCTACCTGCTCTACAAGGTCGAGAGAGGTCTTCGCCAAGCGAATCGCGGTGAACTCCTCAGTCAAGACGAGGTCCGCGGTTCACCACGGTGCCCGACTTCTCGACACCACAAAGCTTGACTCCGGTATTTAAACAAGCCCCGTCAGATGGCGGACAAAAAGTGCCCCGCGTAATCGGATGGAACCTGCGGCTCAAAGCTGACACTTATCCTCCCTCCTTCGAGCCTCCCTTAGAGCCCTTGACAGCTTCCCACGAATCGGATACTCATAGACGGTCGGTCTGGCAGGGGACGGTAAAACCTTCGGCTCAAACTTCGCATCGTATTCGAACAGGGGCATCACGCGAAGGGAAGAGTGATTTGCCCGGTTTGGAGACTAAGACCGCCCAGTCTGTCCACTGACCAAAAGAAGGAGTATCCATGGCAGATAAGAGGGAAGAACGCGCGACCCCGGGTTCGATGTTCGGATTGAACGAGCCTGAGATTCGACGGCCGGCCGCGCCGGAACCGTCTGAGTCAAGACCGTCGGGCCCTTCGGCAGTGCCGCCCCAGGCAGCGGGTCAGGCCGCACCACAATACATCTACGTCCAGGGACCGCCACCCGGAGTCGCGCCCGTTGCGGCTGCGTCGGGGTCGGGCATCAAGGTAATCCCCATCCTGGTCGCCTTGCTGCTGATCGTTACCGGCATCAACCTCTATCTCCTCGTGACAGGTCAGAAGCAGATCAACGAGACAACATCCAAGCAGGCCGACCAGCTTAATGTGCTGACGCGGCGAATGAACACCAGCGACGAACGCTACGCCGAGTTGAGCGCCCGGTTCCAGGTGACCAGCGAGAAACTCGGACTCACCCAGCAGGAACTGAATCGCGCCAAGGCCCTCTCCGCGAGTATCGAAAAGGAGCAGCAGGCGTCGGTGCAGCAACTGAACCAGGCCATCGCCCAGAAGGCCAGCGCCGATGATTTGAACAAGGTACAGACCGACGCCAACGCCAAGATCGGCGCCGTTTCGAGCGACATCGCCGGAACCAAGAAGGACCTGGCTGCTACGCGGGACGAGTTTACGGGCGCGCTCGCCGGAACCAAAGGCGAGTTGACCGGCGCCATCGCGCGTACCCACGACGAACTGGTCGCGCTGGCCCACAAGGGCGATCGCGACTACTTCGAGTTCAACGTGCACGGCAAGAAGAACGCGCAGCAAAAACTGGGTGGGGTCACGGTGGTGCTGGTGAAGGCCAACGCCAAAAAGAACACCTACAACGTCAACCTCCGGTTCGATGACGCCTCACACCCCACCCGAGAACACACTACTAACGAGCCGGTTTACTTTTACACCCAAGGCGCCTCGAGCGCGCTGGAACTGGTTGTGAACAAGATCGGGAAGGACTCCATCACCGGCTACCTCAGCACGCCGAAGGGCCTCTTCCCCAACACGCCCAACGTGCTCGGGGCGCGGCCGGGGGGCGGAGCGGGTTAAGCCACGGATTGATATTTTGTGTCGAGGGCGCGGGAGTCCATGCTCGGACCCGCAATCGTATGGGCCCCACCCCCAACCCGCAGAACATCGAAGGTTCCTTGAAGGACGTCAACCAAATTCTAAATTAGTTTGACTTCCCGGAGTGATCGAAACTTCCCGCCGCCAGGATCTCGAAGCGGTCCTTCTCCTGCCATGCAGGAGTGGCAGCATTAGGGTCGGCCACCCGAACCATGGTCGCGGTCAAGTTTTCTCCCTTCAGGATAAACCTCACGTAATGGTAGTTCGGGAATGCGGAGTCCTGGTAAAGATCCGCCGGGCCGCGCACGATAGGACGGGGATCGGCGCCTCCGCCGCCCGAAACCAAATACACAATGTCATCCTGCCAGAACCGTTCGTAGTTGTGGACGTGTCCCGCGGCAACGATGAAACGCACGCGAGACTTTTCGGGCGCCTTGGCAAGGAATTCGGCCAGCGCATGCTCGTTGGGCCGGCCGTTGTGGCTGGCGTCCCCATTCACCTGTACGTCCACAACCGGCGGATGATGGAGGTTGAAGAAGACGAAGCGCACCGTCGGGGGTAGACTGGCGAGCTGAGCCTGTATCCATCCAATCTGCTCACTGCCTGCCAGCAAGGACGAATCGCTGTCGAGGTTGAGAACGTCAACGGAGGTGCCGACCTGAACGGAATACCATCGCCGGCCACGCAGTTCGGGAAAAGCATTCCACCAGTTCTCCAGACACTGCTGCTCGCTCGCGCCGCCCGCGAGTTCGTGATTGCCGAGGGCGGGATAAATGCGAAGGTGCTCGTCTCGCCAGATCTGCGTTTCCGTGCGATACTCCTCGTAATCACCCGCATTGCCGCCATGCCAGGGCAGATCACCGCTCACCAGCACGGCGTCCGGCTTTTCGGAAGCAATCTGATTCACTAACCAGCGTCGCACCTTGGGGTTTGTCGCCCTAACCTGGCTCGGATCGGTAAAGCGCGTGTCGCCGTACACGATGATCCGCAGGGGATGGGAGAGTTCGCCGTCGCTGATCCGGAAGTCCGGACTACTCGCCGGCGCCTTAAACATGGCAGGCCGCGAATCAAAGCCGGCCCGCACCAAGAGGCTGACGGCAATGATCAAGATCCAAAGCCAACCACGTCCAAGCCAACGCATACCATGCCTCCATTACGTCAGCGGAAAGGGACCCGCGCTTTATGATCGTACGGATTCGTCGCGCGCATCAAGCAGGTCCGCGGGCGTGCGAGGGGCGGGAGACCAATGGCCGGAGTGCGGGTCGCCGTCGAGCAGGGAACTCGGAGTGCCAACCCCGGCCTCGGCGAGTAGGTTGCCGGTATCAAACGAGCGCCGGATTCGTCTGCCGCCTCATGGATTGGTGAGCGCCAACCTCCCGCCTATCAGAATTCCAGGCGCAGCATGAACTGAAGGCGCCGCGACGACCCGATCCCGGTGGCGCCGGAGTTCAGTTGGGTGGTGATGACCCCGAACTCGCCGGCCCCATCCGAGACATCGGAATCCGGATCGCCGTAGATTGGATGGTTGAACAGGTTAAAGGCCTCGACTCGGAAATCCACGGCCAGCCGTTCGTTCACGTTAGTCTTCTTCTCGAGTGCCGTGTCGATTTCATAATACCCGGGCCCACGTCCAATGTTGCGTCCCAGGTTCCCCCACGTGCCTTTGGGCGGAGTCGCGAAGGCCGCGGGATTGAACCAGTTGTTGATGTTCTTGTTGGCCACGTAAAGGGACTGGCCAGGGACAAAGTCCGGCCGCTGGGCCTTCTTGTTGCCGTCTGGCAGGGCCGAGGCTTTCCGGTCGATCTCAATGTCAATCGGGCGGCCGCTCGAGGCTGACGCAATCCCACTCAATTGCCAGCCACCCAGCACCCTCGCGGCGCCGCCGCCGGCGTTTAAGAAGCGCTTGCCGCGCCCGAACGGAAGCTCGTAGACCGAATTCATCGAGAGGGATTGGCGAATGTCGATGTCCGAGCTGCTGTAGTCACATCGGATACAAGACACGTTTTGAATGTTCGTGGTATCGCCCGCCCCGAACCCTTCGTCGGCCAAACCGTGCGACCACATGTACTGCGTTCCCCACAGCCATCCACTGGTAAGATGACGCTGCAAGGATACCTGAAGCGAGTGAAAGTTGCTGTTGCCAAGGTTATTCTTATAGCCGTACTGGCCAAAATCGGGCAATGGACGCTCGCCCGTCGACGGATCGATGACATTAGCCTGTAATTTGCCGAACAGCCGATGGCCCTCGCTGCCGTCGTAGGCAATCTGGCCTATAAAGTTGCCCGGGAGCATCCGCTCGACCGTGAAATCCCAGTTTTCGAAGTATCCGTCCTTGCGGTCCGCTTGCCACGTTTTCGGCGAATATGATGGGGCCGGAAGCAGGGAGGGAAGAATTGGCCACCTGAGGTTGGGCACATCTGCTGACGAAACATCAAACCGTTGGTCCGTACTCTCGTGACCGTCGGTGAAGTCGTCCATCTGGTTCGGAGAGAAGTACATCCCGAACCCGGCACGGATGACCGTTTTCCCTGCATTTCCGCCAGGGGCCCATGCCAAACCCAGCCGTGGTGCGAAGTCCAAATAGTAGGGCGAGTACAGCGGCGTGCCCTTGGGGCAAAAACCTCCACACGAAACCTTCACCACGGCCTGACGGCCAAACGCCTCCTTCAAGACCGAGTAATGCTCGTAGCGCAATCCGTAATTGAAAGTGAGATTGGGCCGTATTTTGAACGTATCCTGCACGTAAGGCATGATGTAGGTGCGCCGTTCGCCGCCGAGGGTCAACGGCCCGACGTAGGAATAGTCGTCAACCACGTTGTTAAGGAAATCGTCCGTGCTGTCGTACGAGAGGTCTCCGTTAGCGACAATTTCGTCCGAATTATTCAGCCGGTGGCGCTCCACCCCGATCCCCATCTTAATGGTGTGTCGGCCTCGAACAATGGTCAGGTCGTCGTAGCCATCAATCGTCGTGCCGACTTCCTCGTCGAGTTGGCTATCACTGGGACTATCGAAGGGGCCGCTCACGTCCGCGCAGATGGTACCGGGCAGACCGTTGGCGGTCGAGAGCGGACACGTTCCATTCTGGTAGTGGTGCAAGGCGGAACGGTTGATTCCCCCTCGGAGCTCGTTGACGATCGCCGGCGAGAAGGTGTGCGTCAACTGGATAACAATATTGGAGGGCCGGATGAGAGGGTTATCGCGGCCGCCCAGGGTGTCCAACGGTGAAATGGTGTTGGCGTCGTCGATGTTCAGCCGGGCGAAGATGGAGGTTTTGGCGGTGAAGGTGTGATCCAAACGGAACGTCCCGCTATCTTCGCGGATGTTGTCACTCTGCGGCGAAATCCGTTCATCGGTGATGTCATCGACGGCGACCTGCCCAACCGGCCACTGGGCAAGGAAGGGGGTGAGAGCGGGATTGGTCACGCTCTGCCGATACACGGCGTTCGGTACAAACCCGATCACGGTGGTATCCAGGCGCTGCCGGAGGCCTTCGTAATCGGCATAGAAGAAAGTGCGGTCCTTCTGGATGGGCCCGCCCACGCTGCCGCCGAACTGGTTCAAGCGGAATGGGGGGACGTTCGTATCGAAGGGCGAGCGTGCGTCGAATACGTTGTTGCGCAGGAACTCGAAAACCCCGCCGTGGAACGCGTTCGTCCCTGACTTCGATACGATGCTGACGATGGCCCCGGCCGACCCGCCCTGATCCGCGGTGTAGACCGAGGAACTCACGCGGAACTCCGCGATCGATTCCAGCGAGATGGCCAGGCGCACGCCCACCTTCTGACTCTGCTCCTGAACGCCCGTGGCATCGAGTCCGTCGTAGGTGTAGTTGCTGTCGTCTATGCCTCGCCCGACGAATCGCAGGTCCCTCTGGCCGCCGGCACCAAGGTTGACCGCGCCCGGGGCGAGCGTCATGAGGAGGGACCAATCGCGCCCGTTCAGGGGGATGTCCTCCACTTGTGGGGATTGAATGACGGTTGAGATCTCGGCGTTGTTCGAATCGAGCGCCTGAGCTAAAGCCTGCACCTCGACCCTGGTGGCAGTCACGCCCACCACGAGTTCCGCGTTGACGGTGCGGGTCTGGCCAACCGAAAGCTCGATCCCCTTCTCCGCGTAGGTCTCAAATCCTTGGGCAGAGATCGTGAGATCGTACATTCCTGTTGGCAGGCTGCTGAGGCTGTAAACTCCACTGTCCCCGGTGATGGTCTGCCTCTTGAAACCAGTGTCGGGCGCGACGACATCGACTCGCGCCTTCTGAATAACGGCCCCAGTCGCGTCCGTCACGGTTCCATTAAGGTTGGCTCGGTTGATTTGCGCCTTGCCGCTGACGGTCCATAGAAAACACACTAGGGAAAGCACGAGAATATGGTTAGTAAAAAACACACCTCGTCGTCGCATCGAACCCTCCTTTTTCAAAACGTATCGACCCTTACCCTGATGCTTGAAGAATTCCCGATCAATTGGTGACCACCTCCCGCACCTCACCGGTCACCACCGATATGGCCTTAACTTTCGCACTGGGAATCACCGCTCAGAGGCGGCACTAACCGTTCCGTTCAGGCTGGCGCGATCGACCTGGGCCGCGGCGGGAACCGCGATCAGAAACGGCGAACACGACCAAGAACAGTGCAAGGTGCAGCCGTGGTCTCATAAACAAAAGCTCCCTCGGAATTGGGGTATGAGTGAGTCAGACGGCCCCCTCGCTAGCGGTTCGAAACGAATCTCGACGAAGCCAGCCTTATCCATGGACGGCTTCCTTGCCCGAAAGCCCGGGCGGGAAAGATGCACGACGTTTGATGGTGCGACCCCAAAATGACGTGAGTGTTAACGCGGCGTTAATTGGTGATTAATTCCCTTGGAGCGCCTGATCCACGCGCACCGACCTCCTAGCCGGCTTGCCGCCGACTGCCCGTACAAGGGCGACAATCCGAGCCCGATACTTATAGATGGGCTGCGATCCAGTTTAACCGTCTCCGGGCCAGGCTCTTGGGCCGTGGGTGACGGGTAATAGGATATGAGAGACGAGAGCGAGTCTTGCCTGTAGTCCTTAGTGGGCGCGGAAGAGACCAAAGACAATCACCGATGAGTTGCGGTACCATGGGGCGAAGTGACGGCGCGGGTTACGATTGTGAAAGCTGATTTCCAACTCCGAAATCTGATGCCGGCTGAGGTGCGGGTAGCGCCGGCGTCTCACCGGCTTTTACAGTTCGCGCTGGCCCCTCCCTTGCTGGCGGTTCTAGCGGGCCTGATGACCCTGATGAGCTTGTTGGTCGCTGTGGAGCCGCTTGGGTTGGCCCAGCAGGCTCCGGCAGAATCTCGCCAGCCAGCGGCTGCGCAGCAAGCCCAACCAGCCCAACCGGCCGAACAAACCGAACACCCCCGGGCGGCCAAGCAACGAGTTGAACGGCCTTCTGCGTTGGCTCAAGTCGGCGTCTTCTTTCGTGCTGACGCGCCGCGCGCCCTGCGCAATCCTGATGATCCCAACCTGCCGATTGTTCTTGAGATCATCAACGGGGTGGAGAAGGCGGCCCACACTACTGGGATCGCCTTCGCTGGCCTGATCTCGCGGCCGCCGCTGAAACTGGAGGGCGTAGAAGTCTACGTTTGCCCGGCCACGGCGCACGCCGAGTTTGCCGACGAGCCGGTGCGCTTGGTCCCAGGCGACAAGCCGGACAAATTCACTTGGGACGCGCGACAGAACGGCGAGCCACTGGCCATCGTTGATCGATTCTCGTCCACCCTCCAAGTGCCTCGCGCAGCAATTCAGAGCTACCTGCACCAGCACTACCTGGGGTCACGGTTCCCCACTGTGAACCTGAAAGTGACTTTCAAGCTGGACGGATGGCCGAGCCAGAGTTTCTACCTGCGGGTACGGCTCGACGCACAGCCGTTGCCACATCTCGCCAACTGGTATCGCGGCGACCCGCACGTCCACTCGGCCTACACGGACAACCCGGCGGAGCGCGGTCACGGGCTGGAGGTCACGCGCCAGGCTGCCCTGGACGCGGGCCTGGATTGGATCGTGCTCTCGGACCACTCCACGGACTTAAACCCCGAGCGGTTCGCCGCCGAGCTGGATGAAGTTCGCAAGTATCGCGACGCGCGGTTTGTGTTTGTCCGCGGCGAGGAAGTGACGGTGGCCTCCGGCAAGGCGGTCTTGCTTTCTACGCTGCACCTGCTGGCGCTACCCTCGCCGGACGATCCCGACCGCGGCTTTGGCCCTACGCCGCCCGAGGCGGTGATCGCGACCGGCGACGGCTCCATCACCTCGCCGGCCATGTCGCTGGGGGACGCTCTGGACGTGATTGCCCGCGCCGGCGGCTTCGCCTACGCGGCGCACCCGTTCGATCCCATCAGTCCCTTGCTGCGCGGCGGTGTGTGGGACTTAGACGTGGATTTCCTCGACCGCAATCCCGCCAGACAGGGCCAACTGCAGAAGGGACTGGTGGGCCTGGAGCCCTGGAACCGGGCCACCACGGCTACCGCCGACGATCCGGGCGACCCTTATTGCATCCGGCGCGACGCCGACCCCGCACGCTGCTTCCATTCTGACGCCGCGCAAAACCAGTACACTCGGCTGGAGAATGGGATCGCCACCGGCTGGCAGCCTCTGCTCCAGAAGGGCCTGCCGGCGAGCGCGGCGGCGGCGGTCGGCGATGCGCCCGCGTTCAAGACTCTCCTGGTCGCGGGGAGCGACGCCCACGGCGATTTCAACTACGAATCCACCCTGGACGCGGTGGACTTTCTCGCCGATCCGTCGCGCGCCTGGTCGGGATACGCGGAGGACAACGCCCTGGGAACTCTGGCCACCGTGGTGTACTGCCCGCAAGGTATGGGTCCACGCGGCGAGAACGTGCTCCGCGCCCTGCGCCAGGGCGCCAGCGTGCTCTCCAACGGGCCCCTGCTGGCGGCCGCCTTCGTCTCCGGCACGACTAAGGACACTAGCCTCGACGACCCGTCGGCCGTGCCCGTCGGTGGGGTGGTCTCGGCGGCGCTGACGGCGCTGCCCCCGCTGGCGCTAGGGTGGGTTTCGAGCACCGAGTTCGGACCCCTCAGCGTCATCCGGCTGGTGCTGGGCTCGCGCGCCGGCGAGCACGCGGAGGAGATTCCGGTCCCAGAAGGAAAAGAAATGACGAGCGGCGGGTTGGTGCCCATCGACCTGCGGGGTCGGTTGGCGCATCAAGCAGGGGAATGGGGCTATGTGCGGCTGGAGGCGCACAGCCGAAATAGTGCCGGCGAGGAATCTCGCTGCTATACTAATCCTCTCTGGTTTCGGATCACGGGGCCGTGAGAAAAAGGAGTCAGGAGTCAGGAGAAGAAAAGAGTGACCAGGGAGGTCAGAAGCCAGAAACCGGGGCGAATTACGGCATCGGGGCCAGTCTTCATTTTGACTCCTGACTCCTTTCTTCAAAGGTCAACACGATGAACGATAGTGCCAAACGACGCTGTGCGTTCTGCGGGGCGTTCAATCCCGAGGGCATGCAGTGCTGCACCCAGTGCGGACGTCCCCTGGTTACCGTCGCCGGCTCCGAGGAGGAGACGGTGCGCGGGGAGCGAATCTGCTTGCGCTGCGGGAAGCAGGTGCCAGGGGACAGCAAGTTCTGCGGCTTTTGCGGTGAGCCGCTCTCGGCAACTCCGGGGCCGGCGAAAAAGCCCGGCCCGGTGCCGACGCATCCCGCTTCGGCCGTTAAGCCTGGTGATATCCCCACCAAGCTCAGGCCGGCGGTCACGTTGCCGCTGGGCGGGTCCCTGCCGGCGTCGTCCGCAAGCCCCGGCGCCGCCGGGACGCCCGTCGCGTCGACGGGGTCACACCCCACGACGGTCGAAGTGCGGCTGTCGGAGGGGGTGCCCGATGACCAGCCTCCTAGTGGCACCGTGACTTTTGTCGGCTTTATCGTTCCCCATGTCGAGGCCAAGGTAACCGAGGTCCGGCCCGACGGCAGCATGGGAAAGACGGTCGAGATTCACCAGGAGACCTTCATTGGACGCCTGGGCTGCGATTTCTCGTACCCGCAAGATCCGCTTCTGGCGGAGCGTCACGCCTCGTTGGTGGTCCGCGAAGGGCGCCTCTTCCTGCGCGAGCGTGACCGCCAGCACGGAGCGTACGTGAAGCAGCGGCAGGATACCGAGCTGGCCCCAGGCGACATCTTCCTGCTGGGCCGCGATTTGTTTCGATTCACGCTCCAGTCGCTGGAGTCCGGTGCGCCGCCGGAGTCACCGCAGGGGACCTACGTTCTGGTGGGCGCGCCTAAGTTGCAGCGCGGACCCATGACCGCGCGGCTGGAGCACATCGACCTCAGCGGCAGCGTGCTTGAGGAATACAGCCTGGAGAAGCCCGAGACCACCCTCGGCCGCAAGACCGGCGACATTGTCTTCAAGAACGACCCGTTTATGTCGGGTCTGCACGCGCGAATCGTGGCGCAACCTGGACGCTTCATGCTGCAAGACCTGAAAAGCAAGAACGGCGTCTATCGCAGGATTCGGGACGAGGTGGAGCTGAAGGACGGCGATGAGTTCTTTGTGGGCGAGCAACTCTTCCGCACCGCCGTCAAGACTGCGGAGCAGTGACGGCGGCAAATCTGCCTACTGCGGAAGCTTGCCCCGCAGGTCGTTCACGCGCTGCTTCAGGTAGTCGTCGAGGATCTTCGGGATCTCCACCTTCATATGGGCCACCAGGTCGTCCTGGGCCTTAGTGATTCTCGCGTCCATCTGGTCCTGGACCGCAGTCATTTTGGCATCGATTCCGGTGGCGCTTTTGTTGAGTGCGTCAAGCTGGCGGCTGGTGGCGTCCAGTTTCCCTCGCAGCTCGTCCGCTTTATCCAGGACGCCGGTCATCATTAGTTTCTGCACGGAGTACTGCAAGGCGGCGATGTCGTCGGAATTGCGGGAGAGTTGGGTGGCGACATAAAAGTTCGACAGGATAGCGAGCACCAGCAGCGCCAGCACAGCGTAGAGCAGGTTGCGAACGGTTGCATATCCGGTTTCCATGTGACGTTCCTTGGCAGTAGGCAGCAGTAGGCAGTAGGCAGAAAGCAGAGGGGTCAGGGTCGCAAGCTTATTCTAAAAGTCAGAACATCTGCCCAGGTGCCCACTGCCTGCTGCCCACAGCCTACTGTCTACTTCTTCACTGCTCTCCCTCAACTCACATCCTTTCGCGTCATCAGGTAGAGCACCAGCGCCGTCATCGCCACCATGAAACCCGCGAGGACGGCCACGTACGGTCCTTCGTCGCTCCAGAAGTGCGCAGGCAGTGGGAAACGCTCCTGGCCGGCCGCCGCCGGGGCCGGAGCTTCGAGGGCGTTCTTGAGCTTGTCCACGTCCCCAGGATGAAGCGAGATCGAGACGGTGTTGATGATCTTGTAGGCGGAGTCCTGGGTGGAATGGGAGCCGTGCAAACAGAGGTCGGCGAGCGCCTCGAATCCCCAGCGCGAGACGGCAAACATGGAAAGCGCGCGGGTGATGGTATCCATTCCCTCCTCAGGCTCGGTGGTATATTTGTGGAAAGCGCCGCGGACCTCCCGCGAGGGTTCGATGGCGCCTACCACCTCATGCTCCGACCGGTTGTTTTTCGTGGCGCGCCGGGAAGGGTTCTGCTTGCTGGAAGGCATGGCAGGCGTTGTCGCCATCGCCCCGCCGACCTGGGCCTTGGCCTCCGGTGTGGCGTCCAGTTTGCCCTCCATGAGCTGTCCCACGGTGATCGGAATGATCGGCTGCACTCGATTCACGGGCAGAAACAGGCCGGCGAGCAGAAGCTCCGGGATCAGGGCGAGCGGGAAGAGCGCCAGCGCCTTATCGGGCGAGTTCACCAGGCCGGAGATCAGCAGACCGATCAGGCTCCCATCCACGGCGACGAGGAATAAGATGAGCAGTGCACCCAGAACCTCGCCCGCGCTGAGCGAGAGCGCCTGGTTGACAAAAAGCAGGACCACCATCACCGAGAGGCACTGGATGAAATCCAGCGCTCCGAGAACGGCAAGCTTCGAGCCAATGTAGGAGGGGATCCTCAGGCCCGTCTGGCGCTCGCGCCGGTAGATGGTCTGCTCGTCGACGACTTCGCGCACGGCGTTGGAGCAACCGAACCAGAGCGCTGCGAACATGGCCATGAAAATGGTCTGGACCTGATTCGACGCGTCGGCCATCAAGGCGACGATCAGAGCCACCACCGGCGCTTGCAGCAGCAGCAGCAGCGTCTGGCTGCGATCGCTGAACTTCAATTCCCAATTCCGCTGGGCCAGGACTTTGAACTGGTGCAGGCTGAATCGCTTCGGTTCAGGTTTGATCTCTGCCGGGGCGGCCGAGGTAACTAGAGAGGCTGGTAGCGCGAGAGCCCCTGGCGGCAGAGCCGAGGATCGCACGGTTGGCTCAGGCTGGAGAGCAGCCGAGGCAGCCAGCGGCTCGGCGATCCACTGCCGGTAGAGCGAGGAAGTCGCAAAGCGCTTCTTAAGCTCCAGGGCATACTCCTGCGTGTTGTTGTCCGTAAGATCGTCATAGATGTCGGGCGGCGCCTCGGCCTGGAAGTACTCCAGCAACTTATTACCGGGGCCGTAGAACGCCAATCGCCCTTGCAACAGGACCACCACTTTGTCGAGAACGCCGAACGAGGCCAGGAGGTGCGTGGTGATGATGAGGGTAGATCCCTGATTAGCGAGCTGGCGGAAGAGCATCATCATCAGGGTCTCGGTGCGCGGATCGAGGCCGGCGGTGGGCTCATCCAGGAACAGCACGCCCGGCTTCGAAAGCAGTTCGATGCCGATGGAGACGCGCTTGCGCTGGCCGCCACTGAGCTTGGCGACGGACATGTCCCAATGGCTGGGTTCGATTTTCAAGACCCCGAGCATCTCGTCGAGGCGCCGGTTGAGCTCGCTCTCGGAAAGATCCTCTGGCAGGCGCAGCCGGGCTGCGTAGTAAAGGCAGCGGCGCACGCTCAACTGGGAGTGCACGATGTCTTCCTGGGGTACGAAGCCGATGGTGGACTTGAGGCTGGAGAGGTTCTGGTAAAGATCGACACCGTTGTACAGAACCTGACCGCGCGTCGGCTTGACGAACCCGTTCAGAGTGCGCATGAGCGTGGTCTTGCCGGCGCCGCTGGGGCCAAGCAGCCCGATCAGCTCGCGCGGCTTCACCACCAGCGACACCTCGTCGAGCAGTGCGTGCGGTTGGCGGGTGAGGCGGTCACTGACTTCCAACGTCACCGCGCTCGCATCCAGGCGCACCACCTGCGCTTCCGTGGAGCGCGAGAGGCCGGCGCCGGTGAAGCGCAGCTCCGAGGGACCGATGACAATGCGGTCCATCTCGTGCAGTTCGTGCCGCTTCACCTTGAGGCCGTTGACGAACGTGCCGTTGGTGGACCCCAAGTCCACGATGATGGTCTTGCCGTCCTCCCGGACGATCTCCGCGTGACGCTTGGAGACGAGCGGGTGATTGATGTGCAGATCGTTAGCGGGGTCGCGGCCAATGGTGATGCGTTCCTTGTCGAGATCCACCACCTCTTGGCGGAGCTCGGGCTCGAGGCCGGTGCGGAAGATCAGCGACTTGCCGGCATAGCGCCCGAAAGTGATGTAATCGCCGTCGTGGAGTTCGACGCCGGAGACGCGGCTGCCATCGACGAACGTGCCGTTGGTGGAACGATCGACCAGCAGTACCTTGCCATCCGTGGGGGAAAACTCGGCGTGAACGGCGGAGACCGAAGGGTGATCCATAACGAGCTGGCAGCGGGTCGCATCGCGGCCCACCAGTAAACCCTCGGGCGGAATCTCGAGCGTCCGCACCGCGTACTTATCCACAATGAGCTCGACGTGCGCCTGCGCCATCAGGCCGGTGAGCTTGAGCGCCACCGTCTCGTTGGTCTTCCCGGCGTCGTCCGAGCCGGAGAAGAGGTCTTTAGGACTCAACACCGAGGTCTCGCCGGCGCCCGGCACGTGATGCTGGCTATCAGTCTGGGCCAGCGGAGTGGGGCGGACCGGCTGGATCGCGTCGACGCGGAACCGGTGATGGCCGCTGTTACCGACGGAGAACTCCTCGACGCCCTCGAGCCGGTGCTCTTGAATTCGCTCGTCCTTCACATACGTGCCATTCACGGAGTGGCAGTCGCGGACTGTTACCTCGCCCCGGTCGTTGACGCCCACCCAGGCGTGCAGGCGCGAAACCTCCTCGTCGGCGATCACCACCTGGCAGTTGAGAGGGTCGCGACCGATGCTCAGGCCCTTCGGGCCGATGCTGAAGGTCCGACCGGAAAGGAGCCCGGCGGTGGCCACCAGTTTGAAAGCGCCCGCCCCAGCCACTGGGGGCTCGGCGACGGGAGCGCGAGCCAGTGGAGTCGGCGGAAGAGGTTCCGCCGCCGGTTCGGGCAGACGAGCGGCGACGTCGGCCGCACGCGGTTTGTCCGAAGCCGGCTCCGCCACGAGCGCCCGCCCGCAGCTCCGGCAGAAGCGGTAGCCTTCCTCGTTGATCTCGCCGCAGCGGGAACACTTCGTCATGAACGGTCTCTCGCCAGAGGGACTGGGGGCTAGCGGCTAGCGGAGAACTCTGCTAGTCCCTGACCCCTAAGTCCCCGGTCCCCAGTCCCCTCTTCTCAGTACGCCACCGTCTCCACTTCCACCGAGGGATCGGCGGGCGGAAGCCCGGGGCCCTCCAATTCGGCCAGGACCACCGTGACGTTGTCCGTACCCCCGGCCTGGTTGGCGCGGTTCACCAGCGCCTGGCACTTCGAGGCCAGCGATTCGCCGCCGTTGACCACGCCCGCTGCGTCCTCCGGAATTCGCACCATGTTGTAGAGACCGTCGCAGCACAGCAGGACGCGATCGCCTTGCCGCAGGCTGGTGCAATTCACTTCGATCCCATCCAGCGTTTCGCGGCTCCCCACTGCCCGCAGCAGGATGTTCCGGTTGGAACTGCCGCCCGGGCCGGTAGGCATCTCCACTCCCATCTCGGCGAGATACTGCTGGTAAGTCTGATCGTGGGTGAGTTGGACCATCGCTCCGTTGCGACACAGGTAGGCCCGCGAGTCGCCGACCTGGGCCACGAACAGGCTGCCGCCGCGGATGGCCGCCAGCGTCAGCGTGCACCCCATGCCGCGAAACGCCGGCTCGTCCTGGCCCTTTTGGAAGATGAGCTGGTTGGCGTATTCCGCTGCCTCGCGCAGCAGCAGGCCGAAATTGACGTCGCTGGAGTGGGGGACAAGCCGGAGGTTATCATAGAGGCGCCGGGGAACCGTGGCGGCGCACATGGAGCTGGCGACCTCGCCCGAAGCCTCCCCGCCCATCCCGTCGGCGAGCAGCAGCAGCGTACCCTGCGGCCCGGCGACGTGATTCAAAACCGCGGGCTCGAGACCGTTCTCTCCGGTGTCTAGGTTGAACACCGCGAAGGCATCCTCGTTGTTGCGGCGAACCCGCCCGGTGTCCGAGACGGCAAACACGGCGACGCGGACCGCCGCGGCGGCAAACTCTTCAGTCCTTTCCAAGCTGCTTCCTCGCCAGTCGAAATCTCCGCTCTCGGACCGGAGCACTCCAGCGCCGACCGCACCCGCGCCGTCCCCGCAGAGTGTGGCCACTGGATGGCAGAGCCCGGTCCGGCCTCTCGCCGGCGGCGGAGACCCCATGCATACCATAACGCGGTTTCTCAGACAACCGCGAACTGACATGACGTGGCGCCCATGATGGCGCCCAAGTGTGCGACACCAGCCGGGGAAGAATCCACTGATGGCACCGATTAGACCGAAGCAAGAGCGAAGACCCGAGACACGATCGATGATACGATCGCACCGTATCCGTGCTGACGCCTGCCAAGCGTGCCAACTCTCCGGAGTACAACGGCCGATTTGTTGAAGCGCCTGATCTCACAGAAGCAGCTTAAAGGCTGGAATCGATTCCAGGGTCAAGGGAAATCTCTTCGCATCCGTCGCCACGTATGGATCACCTCTTACTGAAGACAGACGACCGATAGTTGAATACTTAGCTAGCCATGGCCTCGCAGTTCCCTGCTGAACGCCTCGCAAGCCGCCGCGAAGGAACCCCATTCCGTTGGCGACAGCTTGCCAGTGGGAAGCGCGAGATCCTCCTTGGCACCACGAACGCGGGAGAGCGCCTCTTCAACTCGGTCTTCGGGTAGCGCTCCGGAATCCAGGGCCTCCTCTATTGCCGCGGAAGCCTGGAACAACTCGGTGTCCCCGTTCACCACCAGCAAATCGCAACCGGAGTTGAGGGAACGGACCGCCGCCTGACCCAGGTTCAGCCTTTGTGCACCGCTCATGGTCGTGTAGGGCACGGCCACCGCGGCTCCCTGGTATCCCAGCCTCACCCTAAGCAGGCCTTCCAGGACCCTCTCCGAAAACGGCGCCGGCTTGGGTGGTTCATAGTCAAAGGCCTTGTACGCGGCAGGACTGATCCGGATCAAGTTCAGGCGAGGCAGCGTTTCGCGATAGGGTATGAGGTCCTCGCGCCAGAGCGTCGCCATCGGCTTGTCGATGACGATGAGATGATCCGGCCACACTCCGGCGGCGTCCGCCAAGCCGGGAAAACTTCCGGGGCACGCCACGATGCGGTGATGGTGGAGTCGCTGAAGAAAGGCAACCGCGCATTGCGCCATGGTTTCCGGGGTGCCACTGAAGGAGCGATTCGTATAGGGCCCCTCGATGCCCGGCGCGACGAGATCGAGCGTAGGGCCGCCGTAGCAATTGAATCCGAGAAGTTGCAATCCCTGGCCCATGAGGTCCGCTAGCCGCTCCACCGCGCTGGGTCCCGCTTCGGCGGCGGCGCGCGGCGATGGCAAGGCTCCCGACAGGCGGTCGATGGTACGCTCGTCATCTGGCCACAGGAAGGGAGTGACGGAAAGCGCCCCGGTGACCCGTCCGAGCGTGTCGGCGGTGGATTCCAGCGACTCTGGTCGTCGCAAAGGGAGCAGGACACCGGCCGGCTGGTAGCGTTTGAGCAACCGCTCCAGAGCACTTCCCCAGCGGGTTTCATCCCATCGAACGGCTAGAAGCTGGCCGATCTGATCGCTATTCATGCTCGCATCTGCCTCTTGAGCTCGGCAAGGAGGTTCAGCGCCTCCAGCGGTTTCATGTTGTCGAGGTCAGCCTGCTCGAGGGCCCGGACGACGTCGGCGTTCAACGGCGTGAAGATCGTCAATTGCACGGGTCCCGCCTCCCGCGAATCGGATCGCGCCGCCAGACGCTCACTCAAAGTATGCTCGCTCTGTTCGTGACGCACAAGTATTTCGCGCGCCCGCTCGATGACACTGAGCGGCAAGCCGGCCAGCCGCGCCACCTCGATCCCGTAGCTCTTGTCGGCGCTGCCGGACTCCACCTTGCGCAAGAAGACGATGCTCGATCCCGATTCCTTCACCGAAACGTGGTAGTTGCGCACGCCGGGAAGCAAGTCCGCCAATTCCGTCAACTCATGGTAGTGCGTCGCGAAAAGGGTCTTGGCTCGCGTGTGGGTTTCCAAGTACTCCACTACCGCCCACGCGATCGCCAGCCCGTCGAACGTGGCGGTGCCGCGCCCCACTTCATCCAGCAGCACCAGGCTGCGCGGCGTCGCGGTGTTGAGGATGCCCGCCGCCTCCGTCATTTCCACCATAAAGGTCGAGCGGCCCCGCGCCAGATTATCCGAAGCGCCGATGCGGGTGAAGATGCGATCGAAGATCGGCAGCCGGGCGCGCTGGGCAGGCACGAAGCAACCGATCTGCGCCATCAACGCGATCAGCGCGGCTTGGCGCAGGTAGGTCGACTTGCCGCCCATGTTGGGGCCGGTGATGATCAGAATGCGGTCCGAGGTCGGGTTCATGGCCAGGTCGTTGGGGATGAACCGGCCGCTCTGGTCGTCGTCGCCGATCCGCTCGATCACCGGGTGGCGTCCCTGCACGATCAGCAGCTCGCCGTCGTCGGAGAACTCCGGGCGGTGATAGTTGCGCTCCGCCGTCAGCTCGGCGAAACACGCCAGGACATCCACCTCGGCGAGTGCGGCCGCCGTCTGGCGGATTCGCCTAGCCTCGGCAGCGACGCGGCGCCGGATCTCGCGGAACAAGTCCAGTTCGAGTGCCTGACTTTTCTCCTCGGCCTCCAGAATCTTCACTTCCCATTCCTTAAGTTCCGGCGTGGTGAAGCGCTCGGCGTTCACCAGCGTCTGCTTGCGTTCGTAATCGCCGGGCACCAGAGGCAGGTTGGGCTTCGAGACCTCGATGTAATATCCAAAAATGTTATTGAACCTGACCTTGAGCGAGGCGATGCGAGTGCGCTCGCGCTCGCGCGCTTCGATCTCGGCCACCACCCGCTTGCTGTTCTGGCTGAGGCCGCGGAGTTCGTCAAGTTCGGCGTGGTAGCCGGCGCGGATCAAGCCGCCCTCGGTCAGGAGCACCGGCGGCTCGGGGTGGATGGACTGCTCCAACAGGTCGCGAACGTCCGCGAGTTCATCCAGCTTTTGGTGCAACTCGCCCAGGCGCGCCGCCGGGAAGCCGGCGAGCCGGCGGCGAATCGTCGGCAGGGGTCGGAGTGAGTTTTTCAAAGCCAGCAGGTCGCGCGCATTGGCGGTTTCCAACGTCACCTTGCTCAGCAAGCGCTCAAGGTCCTGCACCTGACCCATGGTGCGGCGTAATTCCTGCCTGCTGATCGTGTCTTCCTCCAGCGCGGCCACCGCGTCCCACCGCACTTCGATCTCCGGGCGATGGATCGACGGACGCAGGATCCAGTTCTTGAGCTGCCGCGCCCCCAGCGAGGTGACGCAGCGATCGAGCGTGCTGAGGAGGGTGGCGCCGCGCGGTCCGCCGAACGCGGGCTCCAGCAACTCCAGGTTGCGCAAAGTGGCGGGGTCCAGGATCAGCGAGTCTTGCTGCTGATAGAAGCGAATCGTATCGAGGTGGCTGAGCGACCCGCGCTGCGTCTCGCGCACGTAGTGCAGAATGGCGCCGGCGGCTCCGATCGCCAGGCGCCGGCCTTCCAGACCATAGCCATCGAGCGTGGCCACGCGGAAATGATCGCGCAACAGCCGCGACCCATATTCCTCGCTGAAAACCCATTCGTCGAGGCGGCTCTCGGTCATGACCGGAATCTCGGATTTCAGTCCGGAGATCTCAGATTTCAAATTAGCATTTGCGGGCGGGCCCGACGCGTCAGCCGCCGGCGCGCCGGCCGCCGGTGATCGCGGGCGAGTCGCAACCTCCCCTTCCAGGTCCAGCATGACGTCGTGAGAGAGTTTCGGTTTGGGCGCCCCCGTTCCGGACGCTCCAGTGCCGGACACTTCGACCGGGGGCCAGCCGAGAGGGCCGGCCAGCAGGATTTCTTTGGGTGCCATGCGGACCAGTTCTTCGCGAAATCGCGCCAGCGACTCCGGACCCGCGAATTCGGTGGCCCGGAAGTCTCCGGTGGAGAGGTCCGCGAAAGCGAGCCCCACGGCTCCGTCGCGCTCCAGCGCCGCGGCAAGGTAATTGTTCTCGCGCGGCTCGAGCACCTGCGAGTCGATTGCCGTCCCCGGCGTCACCACCCGCGTCACCTCACGCTTCACCAGTTTCTTAGCCAGTCGCGGATCTTCCATCTGGTCGCAGATCGCCACCCGATAGCCTTTGCGGATGAGCTTGGCGATGTAGCCTTCAGCGGCGTGATAGGGCACGCCGCACATCGGAATGGCGGCGCCCTTCTCCTTGTTGCGCGAGGTCAAGGTGATCTGGAGTTCGCGTGCCGCCACTACCGCATCCTCAAAAAACAGCTCGTAGAAATCGCCCAGGCGGAAGAGAAGGAGAGCGTTGGGATGACGCTCCTTGATGGCGTTGTACTGCCGCATCAAGGGAGTGGAAAATTCAGAGTTTGGCATGACCACGTCATGAACATTATGCGGCGTGGCGGGCACATTTGTAAACAGGTCGTATCGCGCCGGGTGTGCGACATAAGAATGGAGAAATCCACCGATCGCGCAGATTACACCGAAGCAAGAGCGAAGACACAGGACACGATTCATTTGGAATGCCGCCGTTCCCGGTCCTCTAATGCGTGCGATCTGTGAAATGCGTGACTTCTTCTCACTTTCGTGTCGTCCCCTCATCGCGCCATCAGTACACTTCGAAATTACTTTACACCTCCAAAAAGCCTGGCCAGGAAGTTCCCTAAAATGGACCCCAGCCCACGGGACTTCGGCGGGACTGACCCCTCTGATCCACCAACCTGGCTTGGCGCCACGTTCTCGTGGCCCGCCTGCGCGCTCTCCGGGTTCACCGCCATCCGGGTGGCATCCCCGTTCCCTCCGGTCTGGCCGGCCCGGACACTTAAACCTGCAGGCCGGACGCCGTCCGGCCCTACCGGATTACTGTTCCCTGTCCCCGGTTCACCGCTCCC
>Ga0335081_10003793_pt1 | contig 23792 bp, 24 predicted proteins | sample Lox_Sample_35_FD_206713 | JGI IMG/M metagenome (GOLD analysis project Ga0335081, IMG submission 206713) | Soil microbial communities from Loxahatchee National Wildlife Refuge, Florida, United States - Lox_Sample_3.5 | ecosystem: Environmental > Terrestrial > Soil > Wetlands | place: USA...
CTTGTCGTAATAGGCCTGCCGTGCGGCCTGCACATTGTGCTTAGCGTCCGGGTGGGATGCAGTGGCGACCGCCATGAGGGTGTTCCTTCCAGAGCGTTGAAATTGCAGACTTTATAACGCAGTTCGGCGCGGGCCGGAATATGCCGGACAGGCGCAAGATTTCAGCTAGTTATTCACCGCCCCGCCGTCCACCACCAGCGATTGACCGGTGACGAAGCTGCTGTCGCTTGAGGCAAGGAAGATCAGCGCTCCGATAAGGTCCTCGGGATAGGCGTCGCGCCTGAAGGCGCGCGCATTGCGCACCGGAATGCGCTCTTCCTCGACGTGCAGCGTATTCGCCAAGCCGGTGTCACTGAGAATATAGCCGGGCGAGAGCGAATTCACCGCAATGCCGTACTGTCCTAGCTCGCGCGACAGCGCGCGGGTAAAGGCGAGCATGGCGCCCTTCGAGGTGACATAAGGCAGCATGCGTGGCACGCCCTTATAGGCAGCGCCGGACGCGATGTTGATGATCTTGCCGGCGCGGCGCGCGATCATATGCGGCGCCACATGACGGACCATGAGCCATGGCCCGCGCACGTTGACCGCCATCACACGATCCCAAAGATCGGCATTCCATTCGTCGAAATTGCGCGGGCGCAATGTCGAATAGACCGCGGCGTTGTTGACCAGGATGTCGATACCGCCAAAGCGCTCGATCGTCTGCGTCACCAGCCCTTGCACGGCGGTCTCGTCACTAACGTCACATATGGTGCTGCCGGCCGCATCGCTCCCATGCCGCGCGGCAATTTCGCCGGCAAGCTCGCGGCCGTCAGCGACATCGGCGATCATCACGCGCGCGCCCTCGGCGGCAAGCGCCTGCGAGTAATGCCGGCCGATGCCTTTGGCGCCGCCGGTGACGATGGCGGTCTTGCCGTCTAATCGCGCCATGGCGAACCTCGTATTTGTCATCGCCGGGCTTGACCCGGCGATCCCGATTAGGCGAGCAATGTGCCTACCTAAGCGAGATGGCCGGCACAAGGCCGGCCATGACAAGAGGACGAACGATGCCGAAAGATACAGCCGACCGTCTTGCCATCCGCGATCTCGCCGAGAACTGGGCGCTTTACCGCGATGCGCGGCTGTGGGACCGCTTCCGCACCGTCTGGCACAAGGACGGCTGGATGATGGCGACCTGGTTTCAGGGGCCTTACGAGGAATTCATCAAGGTCAGTCAGGACGGTTACGACAAGGGTGTGCGCATCTTGCACTTCCTCGGCGGCACCACGATCGACGTCAAAGGCAAGCGCGGCATCGCGCAGACAAAAATGACGATCTCACAGCGCGCGGTGGTCGACGGCGTATTATGCGACGTGGTCTGCACCGGACGCTTCTATAACATGGTCGAAAAACGGCGCGGCCGCTGGGGCATCGTGCGGCGCGAGACGATCTATGAGAAAGATCGGATCGACCCTGTCGACCCGTCGGCCACGCTCAAGCTCGATCAAAAGCTGCTCAACAGCTTTCCGGAGGGCTACCGCCACCTCGCCTATTTGCAGGCGCGCATCGGCTATAAGATCAAGCCGGACATGCCCTGCCTCGACGGGCCAGCGCTTGCCGCGCTCTATGCCAAGGGCGAGGCGTGGCTTAAGGGCAAAAAGCTGTAGGGCTTGGCGCACCCGCAATTAAATGCAATTTTCGCGCTTAAAATGCGCGCTTTCGGGGAAAACCGCCATGTCATGGGCCGACAAATTCAATTTGCTCAACGAATTTAATTTCCTGCGCATCATCTGCGGACTTTTCTTCATCCCGCATATCGTCGGCAAGATCACGGTGCCGGCAACGCTGGAATTCTTCGTCGTCGCCGGCTTCAATCCGCCGCGCGCCTGGATGATCGTTTCCGGCATCATCGAGGCGATCCTGACAGTCGGCCTTGTGTTCGGTATCTACACTGCCTACGTCGCCTTCGTCGCCTTCATCCACCTCGTCGTCGCCGCTGCCGCCACTTACAAAGTCAAGAATTGCTGGATCTGGGTGATCGGCGGCGTCGAGTATTGCGTGTTCTGGGCGTTGTGCTGCCTGGTCGTCTCCATGCATTACTGGCACTAGCGCCATTCGATAGTCCCCTCCTGAAAGGAAGCCCTCCCTATGGCTAGCGTCCTGTTTTCTCCCATCACCATGCGTGGCCTCACCCTGCCGAACCGCATCGTGGTCTCGCCGATGTGCCAGTACAATTCCGATAACGGCTCGGCCAACGATTGGCATCTGATGCATCTCGGCTCGTTTTCGCTCGGCGCCGCTGGGCTGGTGATGACCGAGATGACCGACGTTAATCCGCAGGGGCGCATCTCGCCGCGCTGTGCTGGCATGTGGTCGGACGACAACGAAAAAGCGCTCAAGCGCGTGCACGATTTCTGCCGGCAATACGGCGTCGCCAAGCTTGGCGTGCAGCTCGCGCATGCCGGGCGCAAGGGTCCGACCACGGTACCCGCGCAAGGCGGCAAGCCGATCCTGGAAGGGCCCGACGCCTGGACGCCGGAAGCGCCGTCCGCCATCCCCTATGACACCGGCTGGCCGGTGCCGCACGCCATGACCAAGGACGACATCAAGCGCGTCATCGGCGAATTTGCCGCCGCGGCCAAGCGCGTCGACCGCATCGGCTACGACGTGGTCGAGCTGCACGGCGCGCACGGCTACCTCGGCCATCAATTTCTGTCGCCGATCTCCAACAAACGCACCGACGAATACGGCGGTTCGCTTGAGAACCGCATGCGCTTCGTCATCGAGATGTACGAGGCGGTGCGCGCGGCGTGGCCGGAGAACAAACCGATCGGCATCCGCGTCTCCGCCACCGACTGGGTCGACGGCGGCTGGACGCCGGAGGAAACCGTGGTACTCGCGAAGGAATTGAGGAAGCGCGGCCTCGACTACATGGACGTGTCGTCGGGCGGCCTATCGCCGGCGCAGAAAATCCCACTGTCGGCGGGCTACCAGGTGCCGTTCGCCGAGAAGGTCAAGAAGGAGGCTGGCGTCACCACCATGACGGTCGGCTTGATCGCCGGCTACCGGCAGGCGGAGGACATCCTCGAGCAGGGGAAGGCCGACCTCATCTGCATCGGCCGCGCCGCGCTCTACGATCCGCGCTGGGCCTGGCACGCGGCCGAGGAACTCGGCGTCGAGACCGCCTACGCGCCGAAGATGATGGCGGCGCAGCCGAAGCTACGGCCGCAGCTCTTCCCCCGTTGGGCCAAGCCGGCGGGGTAGCTCATCCCGCTCGCTAAACCTTCACACGCTTGACGAACTTGGCGAACGCCGCGAGCTGTTGCTTGACGACGTCCTTGACGCCCTGGTCCGTGAGCTCAAGCGTCTTCTCGTCGAATTTTTTCGCCGCGAAGTTCACGAAGACTTCCGGCTTGCCGAACATCTGCGCGTCGATTGCCGTTAATGCCATGCGCAAGTGATACTGCATGCGCCCGCCGCCCATCTGACCGCCGGAGCACGATTGCAACGCGACCGGCTTATCCTTGAAGCAGACTTCCTTCTCGCGCGAGGCCCAGTCGATGGCGTTCTTCAATCCGCCGGGAATCGACCAGTTGTATTCCGGCGACACGATGATGACGGCATCGGCCTTGCGGATGGCGTCGCACCAAGCGGCAACGTCGGCGGGAATGCCAGTCGCGGTCTGGTCGTCGGCATTGTAGATCGGGAATTTTCCGTGCGACACCGCCGGCGTAAGCTTCATCTCCGGCGGCGCCAATGCCGGCAAAGCGCGCGCGAGCGCAGCGTTAAATGATCCCTTGCGCAGCGACCCGCAGATCACCAACACATTCAACTGATCGGCCATAGCACCCTCTTCGTCTGTTCCGGCATCAACGTTCTGTCGTTATTTCTGTTCGATACCCGCCTTGATGCGCACCGATTTCCATTTCGCGGTCTCGTCCTCGATATGCTTGGCGAATTCCGCGGGTGTCGAGACATGCACGACGGCGCCGACTTTGGCGAGCTGTTCGCGGATATCGGGCCGCTCCAGCACCTGCTTCAAGGCCGCGTTGGTTTTTTCGACGATCGCCTGTGGCGTGCCCGCGGGATAAAGCCAGCCATACCAGCCGACGACGTTGTAGCCGACGACGCCGGACTCGGCGACCGTCGGCACATCCGGCAGGGTCGGCCAGCGCTGTGGCGCGCCGACCGCAAGGATTTTCAGTTGACCGGCCTGCACTTGCCCGCGCACCGCGTGCGCGAGTTCGACGCCGTAATCCACTTCGCCGGCAAGCAGCGCGGCGACAACACCCGGCGTATTGCGATAGGGAATGTGTTTGACGTCGATACCCGCCATCTGGCGCATCAACTCGCCGGCAAAATTCTGCGTCGAACCGACGCCGACATCGGCAAAATTGAGTTTGCCGGGCGAGGCCTTGGCAAGAGCGATCAGCCCCTTAATGTCGTTCGCGGGAAAGTTCTTGCGGGCGACGAAAACGAAGGCCGAGTCCGCGACCCACGATACCGGCGCATAGTCCTTCACCGGCTCGTAGGGTACCGCTTTGAGCATCGCCGCCGACACGGTGTGGGCGGGGCTGGTCATCAGCGCGGTGTAGCCGTCCTTGTTGGCACGCGCGACCGTTTCCGCCGCGATGGTGCCGCCGGCGCCGACCTTGTTTTCCACGATCACGGACTGGTGGAGCGCCTCGCCGAGCGGCACCGCTATGATGCGCGAAACGATATCGGTGCCGCCGCCGGCGCCAAAGCCGACCAGGACGCGGATCGGCCTGTCGTTCGGCCATTCCGCCGACGCCGGCAGAACGGCAAATGCCAGCGACGCGACCGCGCAAGCCGCAATGATCAATGCGCGTTTCATCGATGCCTGCCCCATGCCCGGCACGGCTGATGCCGCCGTGCGTTTTGTTGGAAGGCAAGGAACGAGGCTTGCCGGCCCGTTGTCAAGCGGGGCTGCTTACGCCTTTTCATCTTCGATCGGATTGCGCAACACGCCGATGCCTTCGATTTCGATTTCGCAGACATCGCCCGACTTCATCCATACCGGCTCCGGCTTGCGCGCGTGGCCGACGCCGGAGGGCGTGCCGGTGAACAGAATATCGCCCGGCTCCAGCGTCATGCCCTCGGTGAGATAGACCAGCGACTCGGCGACCGGGAACATGAATAGATCTGTGTTCGACGATTGCATGGTTTTGCCGTTGAGCCGGCTCATGATCTTGAGGCCTTTGCCGCCCTTCGGCAGTTCGTTGGCGGTGACCATCCACGGTCCGACGCTCCCGGTGCGGTCGAAATTTTTGCCCATGCCCCATTGTGTGGTGTGGCGTTGATATTCGCGCACCGAGCCTTCGTTGCCGCAGGTATAGCCGGCGATGCAGTCGGTCGCGTTGGCCATAGTGAGATGCTTGGCACGTTTGCCGATAATGACAACCAGTTCGGCTTCGTAATCGAGCTGGATCGACGTCTTCGGCCGCATCAGCGGATGCAGATGCGGCGTCAATGATGTCAGCACGCGGAAAAAGATCGATTGGAATTTCGGAATATTGTCCCTCTGTGGACCTTCCTTGACGTGGTCGAGATAATTGAGGCCGAGACAGATGATCTTGCCAGGCCGGGCAACCGGCAAACCGAAACTCAGCCCGGCAAGCGGGCGGCGCGCGGACACCGGCGCGCGTTTGGCGAGATCGGAAAGGCCTTTAAGGTCGCCATTGCTCTGCCGCAGGACTTCACCGAGATCGGCCGGTAAGCCGGCGTCAACGGCCTGCAGATCGATCACCGCGTCGCCGTCAACCACGCCGAGGCGCAGCGCATGATTCGCCGAAAAGCCGACAATTTTCATAAGCGCAATTCCTGCCTTGTCATGTTTGCGCGCAAGGCTTAGCGCAGGCCAAAGGTTTCGGAAAGGTCGGGCATCAGTCGCGGGCTGGCGACAAAGTGAACGCCTGAATCGAGAAATACTTGCGCGCGTCGGTCCATACCGCCGCCGGTTGCCAGCCCGCGCCACGCGCCAGCGCGCCGAGCGTCTCCACGCTATATTTGTAGCTGTTCTCGGTGTGAATGGTTTCCCCGGCGCGGAAATCGACAGTTTCGCCGGCCACTCTCACTTTCTGCCGCTTCAGGCTGGCAAGATGCATTTCGATGCGGTGACGTTCTCGGTTGTAGAAGGCATGATGTTCGAATGTGTCGAGCCTGAATGTGCCGCCGAGCTCGCGGTTGATGCGCACCAGTAGATTGAGGTTGAATTTGGCAGTGACCCCCGCCTCATCGTTATAGGCGGCATTGAGCACGTCGATCGGCTTGACCAAGTCGACGCCGACGATCAGCGTCGCGCCGCTGCCGAGGATACGGGCAGCATTGCGCAGAAAGGCCGCCGCTTCGTGCGGTTCGAAATTGCCGATGGTCGAACCGGGGAAAAAGCCGACACGCACCGATGCCGCCTGCGCAGGCGGCGGCAGCAGGAACGGCTTGGTGATATCGGCGTTGACCGGTAGCACGTTCAATCGTGGGAAATCGGGCCGCAACTCACGCGCCTCTTGTTCGATCATCTCGCCGCAGATGTCGACTGGAACATACGCGGCGAGCGGCGGCAAGGCGCGCAGCAAAATGCGCGCCTTCTTGCTCGAGCCGCTGCCGAACTCGACGAGCGCGGCGCCTTCCGGAACAAGCTTGGCAATATCGGCGCCGTGCTCGCGCAATATCTGCATCTCGCAACGCGTGGGATAGTATTCGGGCAATAGCGTGATGCGCTCAAACAACCGCGAGCCGACGGCATCGTAGAAATATTTCGGCGGTAAGCGCTTTGGCGTCGCGTGCAGACCCGCGAGCACGTCGACTTCAAACGCTAAGACTTCCGCGCTTTGCGGGAGCACCCGGCGAGATCGTGCGAGCGCGACCATTCAATCTCCTTCAGATAAATTCGGCGAGGCGCAAGCCGCTGAATTGCCAGCGGGCACCCGGATAAAAGAAATTACGATAGCTTGCCCGCTCGTGGCCTTCCGGTGTCGCCAACGAGGAACCGCGCAATACCATCTGGCTGACCATGAACTTGCCGTTGTATTCGCCGAGAGCGCCTTCCGCGGCTCGATATCCCGGGTAAGGCAGATAGGCGCTGCGCGTCCATTGCCAAGCAATGCCGAAGGCGTCGGCGATCACACCTGCGCGAGCGGCCACTTCCCATTCCGCTTCGCTCGGCAAGTGCTTGCCGGCAAAGCGCGCGAAAGCGTCGGCCTCGTAATAACTGACATGGGTGACCGGCGCGGCCGGGTCGATCGGTTTCAGACCGGCAAGTGTCATCGCGAACCATGCGCCGTCCGTCTGCCGCCAATAGCCGGGCGCTTGCCAGCCTTCCGCCTGCACAACAGCCCAACCGTCCGACAACCAGAGCGACGCCGTCGTGTAACCGCCCGCCTCGATGAATTCGAGCCACTCCGCATTGCTGACGAGATGGCGCGCGATGCGCACCGGCGGGATCAATTCATTGTGCCGCGGCGTCTCATTGTCGAAGCAAAACCCATGGCCATCGTGTCCCACAGCATGAATTCCGGCCGGCACCTCGACAAAGCCGCGGGGCCCAAGCACAGCTCGAGGCGGCTGCCGATTCGCATCGTAGACCGGATCGGTCGGGTTCTGCGCGAAAGCATGCAGAATGTCCGTGAGAATGAGTTCCTGGTGCTGCTGTTCGTGGTGCAGGCCGATCTGCAAAATCTCGAAGACGCGAGCAGCGTCAGCGGCTGGCACGCTATCGATGAGCCGCTCGACGGCGGCATCGACATGCGCGCGAAAAGCAGCAACGTCGGCGCCGTTTGGCCGCGCGATCAAACCGCGCTGCGGGCGCGCATGGCGCGGACCGGCGGCGACGTAATAGGAATTGAAGAGAAAGGGAAAGCGCTCATCGAAAATTCTGTATGCCGGTTCGTGCGCCACCAGCAAAAACTGCTCGAAAAACCAGGTGACGTGGGCGCGATGCCATTTGGTCGGCGAGGCGTCGGCCATCGACTGCACGATCTGATCTTCCGCCGACAGAGGCGCGGCGCGTCTTTCCGTCTCCGCCCGCACACGGCGAAAGGCGGCGCGCCAAAAGCCGCGCCGGTCGTCGAGGGAACCGGGCGTCACCCGCGCGCCGGCATCGGCGCGCGGGATATGCGAGACGGCCCTGCGCGCCATGAAGAAACTCCGGTGCGATATGGGGATCGGGTGCGGCAGTCAAATTACGTAAGGATACGAATTAGCGATGCAATTGTTCCATCGCAGGAAAGATCTCGCAACCCGGAATCGACCACCGCGCGGCAATCTGACACGTTTGTGAAAACAGCGTGACGATGCACGGATCGGCTGAATGAGCGCGAGAAACGCTCCGGAAATCGGTTTTGGTAGCGGGGGAGGGACTCGAACCCCCGACCTCCGGATTATGATTCCGCTGCTCTAACCAGCTGAGCTACCCCGCCATTCCGAAACACGAAGCGTCGGAATGGGGGCGATATAGGAAGCGATGGGAAAGCCTGTCAAGCAAGCAGGCTGCGGCTCTATTTCGGCCGCACATAGGGATCGCCGCCCGGTGAGCCCGGCGGCGGGGGCACCGGCATCCCGCCGGCCGGCCGCTCGAAACGGATCAGCGAAAAATGCCCAAGCGGCGGCATCGGGCGCCGCTCCACCACGCGCACGCCACCGTGACGCTTGGCCCATTCGGCGAGCGTGCGAAAGCGGAACTCGGGGCGCCACCCCAGCCGGCGTGCGAGCGGCGCTAAGCAAAGCTCAAGCAGCCGACGTAAACCGCCCTCGGCGCCAATGTGATTGATGAGGACGATCTCGCCTCCCGGCCGGATGACGCGCGCAAACTCGTCCAATATCGCTTCCGGGTGTGGCACGGCGGTGATCACATATTGCGCGACGACCACGTCAAAGGATCGGTCGGGCAATGCCAGGCGTTCGGCATCCATCACCGCCAAAGCTTCCACATTGGTCAAGCCTTGTTCGACAACGCGCGCCTGCGCCTTGCGCAGCATCGGCGGGGACAAGTCGACGCCGACCAGCCGGCTGCTGCGCGCGTAATACGGCAATGAAATGCCGGTGCCGACGCCGACTTCGAGGATGCGACCGCCGACCCGCTCGGCCGCCCTGATCGCGGCGCGGCGGCCGTGCTCGAACACCGGACCGAAGACGAGGTCGTAGATCGGCGCCCAGCGCGCATACGCCCGCTCGATACTTGCCTTATCGAACTCGCCCCCCATGCGTGGGCCTAATCGCGAGCAGCTGCCGCAGCCACAGCTCGATTGCCCGCGGGGACACCGTCAAGGGCCACCATCGCGCTCTTGATGAATCCGCCGCCGAGCAAGCGCGCCTGCCCGACGGGGGCGTCGTAAAAGACGCAAGCCTGGCCGGGCGAGACGCCGTGCTCGCCATCCACCAGTTCGACCTCGTAACCGTCATCGGTCGCCGTGAGCCAGCCGGCCTGCGGCGGCCGGGTCGATCGCACTTTGACGAAGACCTCGAGCCGGTCGTCGCCAAGCGCCTCGTCGAGATTGCCCTCCCCGATCCAATTCAAATCGCGCAGCACGATGCGACTGGTGCGCAGCGCCGCGCGCGGACCGACGACGACCTGGCGGCGTTGGGCGTCCAGCCGCACCACATAGAGCGGCGCGCCGGTCGCAAGGCCGAGGCCGCGGCGCTGGCCGATGGTGAAATGAATGATGCCGGGGTGGGAGCCGAGCACGTGGCCGTTGAGATCGACGATCTCACCCGCCTCTGCCGCCCCCGGCTTCAATCGCTCGATCACCTCGGCGTAATGACCGGTGGGAACGAAGCAAATGTCCTGGCTGTCATGCTTGTCGGCGACCGCGAGTCCGAAATGGCGGGCGAGATCCCGGGTTTCCGCCTTGCTGCGTTCGCCCAGCGGAAAGCGCAGCAGGTCGAGCTGCTCGCGCGTGGTGCCGAACAGGAAATAGCTTTGGTCGCGCTCTTCCTCGCGCGCGCGATAGAGCGCGCGACGCCCGCGGGGCAGGCTTCGCGAGGCGACGTAGTGGCCGGTTGCCAAGACGTCGGCGCCGAGTTCGCGCGCGGTGTTCAACAGGTCGTGGAACTTGATCGCCATATTGCATTCGACGCACGGGACCGGCGTCTCGCCGTGGATATAACTCTCGGCAAAGCGATCAATGACCGCTTCCTTGAAGCGGCTTTCATAGTCGAGCACGTAATGCGGAATGCCGATGCGTTCGGCAACGCTGCGCGCGTCGTAGATGTCCTGCCCGGCGCAGCAGGCGCCTTTGCGGTGCGTGGCGGCACCGTGGTCGTAGAGCTGCAGCGTGACGCCGACCACATCGTAGCCCTCGCCCTTGAGCAATGCAGCAGTAACCGAGGAATCGACGCCACCGGACATGGCGACGACCACGCGGGTGGCGGCGGGGCTGCGATCGAGATCGAGGCTGTTCAACATGGTTCTTCTTACTATAGGTGGCGATGCCGCGCGCGCAATTCGAGTGAGGGGCGGCGGCAAATATTGCCGACCGCTTAGCAGCCCCTGCCGGCCGGCCGCCATGCCTCCGGGGCTCCGCAATCCAATAAGCGTCTGATTTTAAATAATTTTAAAGGCGAGAGCGAATGGCCTGGCGATTGCACATTAACGGCCGGATATCCGGAGATTGCCGTGCTGCAAGTTGCGTCGGAAGCGACACCCCTCGCCTATAATTCTGCGCCGAACCCGCCGCGCGCAGCCTCGCGTTCGGACAACGCGCCCAATACGCCATTCGAGCGCCTGCTCGACGACAGCGCCCAAGCCACGGCACAGCCACCCGCGCCGCCTGCGCCCACCGACAAGAACACTGATGATGCGCCACCTGCGGCCCCCGGCAAGAGCGCAAATCCCGCGCCGGCCGCTTCAAGCCAATCAGCGCAAGAAAATCATAGCGATACGGCGCAGCCAAGCGACAGCAATCCTGTCGCCGATCAAAATCCGCCGCAGCAAAACAAAGGCGATGTCGTCGATCCGACGGTCGCAGTAAAAAACAGCATCGCATTGGCCACCAACGGTAAGGCCATTGCCGATATCACCGATACGAAGGCCAAGGCTGCCGGCAAAATTGAATCGAGCAAGGTCCGCGACGCGTCCAAACCGACCGATGGCGCCAAGCAACCCGTTGCGCAAACGAATGTGACGAATAGCCCAGCGCAGGCTGCAATTCCGCTCCCAACAGTTGGCTTGGCGCCCACGTCGGTTGCGGTCACTCCGTCGACGTCATCTAACAATTTGCCGCCGCCGGAAAGCACCCAGGCCTTGGCTCTCACCGACAGTCAGGCCAAGCTCAAGCTGGGCGATGTGGCTGGCACACAAAACGACGGCGACAAGCCCGCCACCCCAATGCAAGCGCAAGCGCCGGCTGCATTCCATGCCTCGGTGCAGGCCCCGACAATCGCCGCTGACACGCAGTCGGCCGGCACGAAAGTAACGGACGCTTCGCTGCAGCCGTCGGCGCTCGTCGCCTCGCCGAGCGTATCAACTGCGGCACTCAATTCGCCGACAGCGCCGGCAACGACTGCGTCGCCGGCGCCTACCGCCCCGGCCGTGGCGGTCCCTGTCGCCGGCGTCGCCGTCGAAATCGCCGGAATGGCGCTCGCCGGCAAGAATCACTTCGAAATTCGCCTCGATCCGCCGGAACTCGGCCGCATCGAAGTTCGCCTCGATGTCGACAAAGACGGTCACGTCACGTCGCGCCTGATCGCCGATCGGGCCGACACCCTCAATCTTCTGCGCAGCGACGCCTCGGGCCTAGAACGCGCACTGCAGGATGCCGGTTTGAAAACCGCCGACAACGGCTTGCAATTCTCGCTGCGCGATCAGAGTGCGGGACAACAGCAGCAGGCTGCCCCGTCCAATCAAAGCGCGACCCAGCTCGTCGTTCAGGATACTGCGCTTGCGACGAACGCCGCGAGCCAAAGCAACTACAGCCGCCTCGCCAGCCTGCGCGGCGGCATCGATATTCGCGTCTGAGGATCGACCATGACCACGATCTCACCGACCACATCGACCAGCACCGGCACGGTGTCGAGCGCAATGGATAACACCGAGATTGCCAGCAATTTCACGACCTTCCTGCAGCTGCTGACAACTCAACTGCAGAACCAGGATCCGCTCAGTCCGATGGACACCAACCAGTTCACCCAGCAACTGGTGGAGTTCGCCGGCGTCGAGCAGCAGATGAAGACGAATGACACGCTCAGTACGCTGGTGTCGTTGCAGCAAAGCGCGCAAACGACGCAAGCGCTGTCGCTCGTTGGCGCGACCGTGGTCGTCAATGGCAGCACCGCGCAGCTCGCCAATGGCCAGGCCACCTGGGCGCTCAATTCGACGCAGCCAGCCACCGCCACGGTTACCATCACGGCACCGTCAGGTCAGACGGCGTATACCGGCTCGTTCGCGATCAATTCGGGTAGCCAGAGCTTCGTCTGGAACGGTATCGGCAACGACGGAACGACGTGGCCCGCCGGCAACTATACGCTCACCGCCACTGCCGTGACCGCCAGCGGTCAAACAACCACCGTGACCACGCAGCTTGAAGGCACGGTCAGTTCGGTCGATCTCAGCCAAACGCCCCCGACGCTGACGATGGGCGGCCAGAGCTACAAGATCACCGACATTCAGCAGATCGTCGCGCCTGGCTCCTGACCGGAAGTCGTCTCACGAGGCCCGCGCCGGCCGGCGCGGTGTGCCGCCCTTCTGCAGGGCGATCTTAAGCGCGGCTTCCAGCGCGCCGAGCTCGAACGGCTTGCGCAGAATATCGAAGCGGCCATCGGCGGCCTGCGCGGCGTCGCTAAAGCCGCTGGTCAGCAGCACCATAATCTCGGGAAAACGCTCGCGGCAGATTTGCGCCAGACTGAGGCCGTCGATGCCGCCCGGCATAACGATGTCGGAAAACAACAGATCGACGGCGATGCCCTGCTGCAAATGACGCAATGCCTCGGCGCCGCTCTCCGCTCGCACGACGCGGTAGCCGAGTTGCTCGAGCAGCGCGGACGTCACTTCGGCAACGTCGTGGCTGTCCTCCACGACGAGCACAGTGCCTTGCGCAGAGTCGCCGCACCATGCACCGCCCTCGCCGTCCTCGGCCGCCACGGCACTGGTACTGCGCGGCAGATAGATCGTGACCACGGTCCCGCGGCCGACCGTACTCGTTACAGTCACCGCGCCGTCCGATTGGCTGGCAAAACCGTGCACCTGAGAAAGGCCGAGCCCGGTACCTTTGCCGACCGGTTTCGTCGTGTAGAACGGCTCAAACACGCGTTGCAGCACTTCCGGGGGCATGCCGGCACCCGTATCGATCACAGCGATCGCGACGAACTCGCCTTGCAGATCGCCCGCGGCCGACCCCGGCTTGAGCACGACGTTGCGCGCCGACAACGTAATGGTCCCGCCGTCCGGCATGGCGTCGCGTGCGTTGACCGCGACATTGACCAGCGCGAGTTCGAGCTCGCCGAGATCGACTTCGACTGGCCAAATCTTGTCTTCGATGTCGCAGACGAGCGAGATGTTGCCATGCAGGGACGGCGCCAACATGTCGCGTACCGCGTCGATGCGCGCGCGAAGGTCCACCGCCACCGGCATCAGTTGCTGGCGGCGCGAGAAGGTCAGCAACTGCCGGGTTAGTTTTTCGCCGCGATTGACCGCGGTGCGGATTGCCTCGACAGCCTGCATGTCTTTTTCGCCTTTGATACGGCGCTGCAGCAGCTGCGCATAGCCGGACACGATCATCAGCAAATTGTTGAAATCATGCGCGACGCCGCCGGTGAGCTGGCCGAGCGCTTCCATTTTTTGCGCCTGAGCGAGCTGTTCCCGCGTCTGTTCGAGCGTGACCTGGGCATTATGCTGAACGGTGATATCGCGCACGAGCTTGGCAAAACCGATGAGTTCGCCGGTATCGTCGCGAATCGCATCTAGCACGACATTGGCATAGAACTGGCTGCTGTCTTTGCGCTGCACCCACAGTTGCGCCTCGAATTGCCCCTCGCGCGCAGCCGCGGCGAGCGCCTGCTCGGCCAAGTCGGTCGAGCGCGCCGGCTCGGGGAGGAAGATGCGGTAATGCTTGCCGATAATCTCGGACGCGCCGTAGCCCTTTAAGCGCCGGGCACCTTCGTTCCAACTCCGCACATAGCCCTGCGCATCGAGCATGTAGATCGCGTAGTCGCGCACGCCTTTGAGCAACAGACGATAGTTCTGCTCGGTATCGTGTAGGACACGCTCAGCTTCCTTGCGCCCGGTCACGTCCAGGCAGATGCCGAGCATGCGCGTGGCGGCGCCCTGCTCGTTGCGAATCACCTCACCGACGCTGTGCAAATAGCGAATGCTGCCGTCGGGGCGGATGATGCGCTCTTCATGGTTGAAATCCTTGCCCGATTTAAGGGCGGCGCCGACGCTCTCCTGAACCTTGCCGCGATCGTCGGGATGGATGAATCCAATGAACTCGTTCAAGGTGCCCTGAAACTGCTCGGGATCGACCCCATAGATTTCGAAGAGCTGATCGGACCAGGTGATCTTATTTTGCACCACGTCCCAGGACCAGCTGCCGAGATCGGCGAGCCGCTGCGCCTCCATAAGATGGATATTGGCGTCCGCGAGTGCTGCGGTCCGTTCTTTGACACGATGATCGAGCTCCGCCTGGCTCCGCCGCAGCGCGTCTTCGGTCGAACGGCGCATTGCCACGTCGGCGCTCAGCGCCAGACTCGGCACCGAGACGCTGGTCAGGAATGTCAGTAGTAGCACGAAGGTTTCGTTGAGCCCGATATTGCCGAACGGCCCGCCATGCTCGATCGCGCTCCAAACGGCAAAGCCGGTCAAAATCAGAGCAACTGTGGCGGTGTCGCGCGGGCCCCGCCGCAGGGCCGCCCAGACCAGCGGCAAAATCGCGAGAAAGCCGAGCGGGCTCGCATATTGCGAATGCGGCACTAACGGATTGAAGGCAATCAAGCCGACGGCAATCGCCGACATCAGTGTGGCGGCGATCGCCCACCTTTCGCGGCCATCGAAGGCGCGCCGATCGGTCTGCGCCCACAGTACGATCACGGGGGTCACCACCAGCGCGCCGGCGGCATCGCCCAGCCACCAGGTCACCCAGATCGGCATGAAATTCGCCCACGCCGCAAAGCCTGCCGCGCTCAGCGTGAGCACGCCGACGCTCGCGCTGATGACCGTCGCCGGCCCAGCGGAAATCAGCGCAAATTTTATGACCTGTGGCGGACTGGCGAAGGTATCGCGGCCGCCCGACCAGCGTTCAATCATCGCGCCGCCGATGACCGCTTCCAGCGTATTGCCGAGCGCGATTAGCGCGGAGGTCACAAGGGTGCCGGCGGTGGTGGCATTCGCGGCGAAGGCGCCGATGAAGATTGCCGGCCACATGCGCAGGCCGCCCAGCAGAACCGTTGCCAATGCGAAGCCGGTGGGCGGCCAAATCGGGCTGGCGCTCGGATTGATGGAGGCCAATCGCAATCCCAGCTTGGCGAGCGTGAAATAGGCGAGCGTGACACCGGCCAGCGTCGCCAGATAGCGACCCTTGCTACGCCAGCCCAAGGCGGATTTTCCGGTCGCACGATTATTCAATGGTGCACCCCGAGATCACGTCCGGCGCTGGATCGGCCCAACGCAGCGGGCATTCTACCCCATCCCGGCGCACTGTCGCGGCCTCAATCCGTAACCAAAAGGTTAGCGGCAACAGGGCAAACATTTCCCTTTATACGCCCCTTGCTTAGGCAAATTTTAAGCCGCGGCCTGTAGCGTCCAGGCGTTAAATGGCTGTCGCGTGGTCAAGTAGAGTTCTGTGAGTACAACAATGACCGAGCCTCACCGCCCGAGGGTCAAATACGTCATCGGGCCCGATGGTAGTCCGCTGACGATTGCGGACTTGCCGCCGCCGTCTACGAAACGCTGGGTCATCCGCCGCAAAGCTGAAGTCGTTGCTGCGGTCCGCGGCGGTTTATTGTCGCTGGAAGAGGCTTGCTCTCGCTATACCCTCACGGTCGAAGAGTTCCTCTCTTGGCAGTATTCTATCGACCAACATGGCCTTGCCGGCCTGCGTACGACGCGCATTCAGCAATACCGCCAGTAGTTCCATCCGCTTCGCACTCGTGAAAGTCGTTGGTCCGATGCGGCCGGTGAATCGACTTTCCACGGCTTGAGGCCGAATCGCGGCCGCCGGCCGATGCTGCGTGAACGAAGCATTGCGCGAATTAACCGGGCGCTAACCATAAACTGGGCAAATCTTGCCGGGTGAGCGCGCGAATGCGCGCCCCTACCCGGTGGGACGCAGAGCCAGTGCAAGGTCTCTTCAACGTTGTAAAGTCGCTCGGCGCAGCGCGAATGGCGGCAATGGCCGCAGTGACCCTGTCGCTGATCGGCTTCTTTTCCTTCTTGATGATCCGCATGACGGCGCCGCAAATGGTGCCGCTTTTCACCGATCTATCGGTCGAAGATTCGGCCTCGATCATTAAGGACCTCGACCGGCAGGGCGTCACCTACCAGCTCAAGAATGACGGCGCCATCGTGCTGGTGGCCAAGGATAAGGTAGCGAAGCTGCGTATGAAGCTTGCCGAAAGCGGCCTGCCCAAAGGCGGCGGCGTCGGCTACGAGATTTTCGACAAGTCGGACGCGCTCGGCTCGACTACTTTCGTGCAGAACATCAACCGTCTGCGCGCCCTGGAAGGCGAACTCGCCCGGACTATCTCGAGCCTCGATCGCGTGCAAGCGGCGCGCGTCCATCTGGTCCTGCCGGATCGTCCGCTGTTCTCGCGCGACAAGACCGATGCTTCGGCGTCGATCGTGCTCAAGGTGCGCGGCGCGCTAGAGCCGCAGCAGGTACGCGCGATTCGTCATTTGGTGGCAACCGCCGTCGCCGGACTCAAACCCGAACGCATATCGATCGTCGACGAAACCGGCAAATTGCTCGCCGACGGCGCCACGCCGAACGATCCTTTGGAAGGCGCCGGCGCCGACGAGCGCAAGGCGGCTTACGAGAAACGTCTGCGCGACCAGGTCGAAGCCATCGTCTCCTCGATCGTCGGGCCTGACCACGCGCGGGTCGAGATCACCGCCGATTTCGATCTCAACCGGATTACCCAGACGATCGACAAATACGATCCCGATGGCCGCGTGGTCCGTTCCAGTCAAACCCGCGAGGAAACGTCCTCAACCAACGACAATAAGAGCGGCCCGGTGTCGGTCGGCAACGAACTTCCGGGTTCCGGCAAGAACGCCGGCGCGGCTGGCGCCACCGATCAAAATCGCAAAAGCGAGGAGATCGTCAATTACGAGATCTCGCGCACGACCAAGACCGAGGTGACGGAAGCCGGCCGTGTCAATCGCATTTCAGCCGCCGTCCTGGTCGACGGCATCTACACAAAGAATGCCAAAGGCGAGGTCGTCTATCAGCCGCGATCGAAGGAAGAAATCGACCGCATCGCTACCCTCGTGCGATCGGCCATCGGCTTCGACGCCAAACGCGGCGATCAAGTCGAAGTCGTCAATCTGCGCTTTGCGGAAACGCCGCCAACGCCGATCGCCGAGCCGACCGGCTGGATGAGCTATTTGCAGTTCACCAAAGATGACATCATGCGGTTCGCCGAGCAGGGCGTCATGATCGTGCTTGGCCTCGTGGTGTTGCTGTTCGTCGTTCGCCCGCTGGTGCGGCGCATCGTGACACCGGAAGGGGTCATCGCAACTGCGGCGGCGACCGCCAGCGCGGCCGGTGCCGCCGGGGTTGCCGCTGCGATCGGGACTGTTCCCGTTGCCGCCCCGCAAACCGTCCACGTCGCGCCGAATGCAACCGTCCCGCCGCCGAATATATCGATCATAGGTGCCGAGGAATCGGTCGCCCTTTCGAACCGCACCGCCGCAATGATCGACATCGCCCAGGTGCAGGGGCAAGTGCACGCCCAATCGATCCAGAAAGTCGGCGAACTTGCCGAGAGAAATCCGCAAGAGGCGGTTTCCATCATCCGCAGCTGGCTCCACGAGGAGGCGGCCTGAGCCATGGCAAACGCCCACGCAGAGGAAAAGCACGACGGCGGTCGCCAGGATATCGGCGGACTGATGGCCCATCTCAACAGCCGGCCGCAAGTCAACAAGGGCCGGCGCAAACTGACCGGACCGCAGCGCGCCGCGGTCTTGATGCTGGCGCTCGGCGAACGCTACGGCGGCAAGCTGTTCAGCCTGCTCGATGACGATGAGCTGCGGGAAATCTCAACCGTCATGTCCTCGCTGGGAACCGTGGAAGCGGAGTCGGTGGAAGAATTGCTGCTGCAATTCGTCTCGCAAATGTCGGCCGCTGGCGGCTTACTTGGCAGCTACGACGTCGCCGAACGGCTGCTGCAACAATACCTGCCGGCCGAACGCGTCGGCAGCATCATGGACGACATCCGCGGGCCGGCGGGCCGCAATATGTGGGAAAAGCTCGCCCACGTGCATGAAGAGGTGCTGGCGAACTACCTCAAGAACGAATACCCGCAGACGGTGGCGGTGGTGATGTCCAAGTTGCGTGCCGAGCATGCCGCGCGCGTGCTGGCGATCCTGCCCCAGGAGTTCGCCCTCGACGTCATCAATCGCATGCTCAAGATGGAAGCGGTGCAGAAAGAAGTGGTCGATCGCGTCGAAGAGACGCTGCGCACCGAGTTCATGTCGAATCTCTCGCAGACGCGTCGTCGCGACGCGCACGAGGCCATGGCCGAAGTGTTCAACAATTTTGACCGGCAGACCGAAACGCGCTTCATGAGCGCGCTCGAAACGGACAACCCGGACGCCTGCGAGCGCATCAAGGCCCTGATGTTCACTTTCGACGATCTGGTCAAGCTCGATTCCGGTTCGGCGCAGACTCTCATGCGCAAGTTCGAGAAGGACAAGCTGGCGATCGCGCTCAAAGGCGCTTCTGAGCAGGTGCGCGAGTTCTTCTTCAGCAACATGTCGACGCGCGGCGCCAAGATGCTGGTCGACGACATGCAGGCTATGGGACCGGTACGTCTGCGCGATGTCGACGAAGCGCAGACACTTCTGGTCAACATCGCCAAGGATTTGGCGGCCAAGGGCGAAATCCTGATCGCCAAGAGCCGCGGCGACGACGAACTGATCTATTGAGAATGCGATGAAGGCGACGGCGAAATATCTGTTCGAAGAGGACTTCTCGAGCGGCCAAAAGCCGACCATTACGCTGGTCGAAGCCGAACGTCGGCGCGCGGACGCCGAATCGCAAGCCTACCGCAACGGCTTCGCGGCCGGCCGCGCCCAGGCCGAGGCCGACGCCGCCAAACAAGGCAACGCCGCGCTTGGCGTGATCGCCGAGGCAATGGAGCGGCTGCACAAGGCGCTCGCTGGCATCGAAGCCCGGCTTGAGGATGAGGCCGTGCATGTTGCTGTTTCGGTGGCCAGCAAACTCGCGCCGGAACTGATTTCGCGCGAACCGTTTGCCGAGATTTCCGCGCTCGCCCGCGAGTCGTTTACGCATCTGGTCAAAGCGCCGCACGTGGCGGTGCATATCGACGCAGCGATCTACGACACCGGCAAATGCAAACTCGACGAGATCGCCAAGGCGCGGGGCTTCGAAGGCCGTCTGGTGGTGATGTCCGATGCGACCATGGCGCCGGGCGATTGCCGCATCGAATGGGCCGATGGCGGCGTCGTGCGCGACCGCGACGCGACGCGCGCCGCCATCGATGACCTGGTCGCCCGTTATATGGCGGCGCGCAGCGATAAACATGCCTAGGAATTGCGGAGACCACGCCGATGAGTGACGCCGATAGCAAAGTGCCGTTGCCCGAACTGGACGCCGGCAGCCAGATGCAGCCCGTCGACGACGCCGGCGCGCTGGCGCCGAGCGACAACGATCCGGTCAGCCGCGGCGCCGCCGACCTGGAGGCGCTGTTCGACGTGCCCGTGCAGGTGTCGGCCGTGTTGGGGCGGGCCCGCATGCCGGTCGGCGACCTGCTTAAGCTCGGGCCGGGCGCCGTGCTCGAACTCGACCGCAAGGTCGGCGAAGCCATCGACATCTACGTCAACAACCGCCTGGTCGCACGTGGCGAAGTGGTGCTGGTTGAAGACAAGTTGGGCGTAACCATGACGGAAATCATCAAGGCGGATCAAAACTAGTGCATGAACTCGCTGAGCATCGTGCGACTGAACGCTAAAGGAATTAGGCCATGCGACTCCTGATCGTCGGCACCCTCGGAGGCCAACTCACCACTGCGAGCAAGATCGCGATGGACAAAGGCGCCTCCGTCACCCACGCCGCCAGCAACGAGCAGGCACTCGCCGTGTTGCGCGCCGGCCGCAGCGCCGATCTCCTGATGATCGACGTCGCCCTCGATATCCGCGATCTTATCGCGCGGCTCGACGCCGAGCGTATCCACGTGCCAATCGTGGCCTGCGGCATCACCAACGACGCTCGCGCCGCGGTCAACGCCATTCACGCCGGCGCCAAGGAGTATATCCCGCTGCCGCCGGACCCGGATCTGATTGCCGCGGTGCTCGCCGCCGTCACCGACGACAGGCGCGAGATGATTTATCGCGACGACGCCATGGCCGGGGTCGTCAAGCTCGCGCAACAGATCGCCGGCTCCGACGCCTCCGTCTTGATTACCGGCGAAAGCGGCACCGGCAAGGAAGTGCTGGCGCGCTATCTGCACGTGCGTTCGGCGCGTTCAAAGAAGCCGTTCATTACTGTCAACTGCGCGGCGATCCCAGAAAACCTGCTGGAATCCGAGTTGTTCGGCCACGAAAAGGGCGCCTTCACCGGCGCGCTCGGCCGTCGCATCGGCAAATTCGAGGAAGCCAATGGCGGAACGCTGCTCCTCGATGAAATCTCCGAGATGGATGTGCGCCTGCAGGCCAAACTGCTGCGCGCCATCCAGGAACGGCTGATCGATCGCGTCGGCGGCGGCCGGCCCGTGCCGGTCGATATCCGCATCATCGCGACCTCCAACCGCAACCTCGCCGAGGCAGTGCGTGAGGGCAAATTCCGCGAAGACCTGCTGTTCCGCCTCAATGTGGTGAACTTGAAGATTCCGCCTTTGCGCCAGCGGCCGGCCGACATCGGCGAGCTCGCCCAATATTTCGCCAAAAAATATTCCGAGGCGAACGGCCTACCGGCCCGCCCGCTTTCGGCCGAGGCGCGCCGCGCACTCAATATGCACCGCTGGCCCGGCAATGTGCGCGAACTGGAGAATACGCTCCATCGCGCCGTGCTGTTGTCGAGCGGGCCGGAGATCGGCATCGACGGTATTCTTTCGCCCGATGGCATGCGGCTCGATCAGGCGCCCGGCAGCGGCATCGCCGCGCAGGCGGCGATGACTGCCGACCAGGTCACGCGCAACCTCATCGGCCGCACCGTGGCGGAAGTCGAACGCGACCTGATCCTGGAGACGCTCAAGCATTGTCTCGGCAACCGCACCCATGCCGCCAATATTCTCGGTATTTCCATCCGCACCTTGCGCAACAAGCTCAACGAATACGCCCACGACGGTGTGCCGATCCCGCCGGCTGGCGGCGGCGAAATGAGGGGCGCGGCTTAGGCGGCCCGGCCGTAAAACGGAAAGCCCGGCTCAACCGCCGGGCTTTTTCTTTAAAACCAACCGACGCACGGACAATTCACGAGGTCCGCAACCTAACCGGCTGGCTTTCCTTTCTTGTCCCGCGTGGTATCGAGTTCAACGGCCTTGGCCATCAGTTCATTGCTGATCGCCTCCAACCGTTCGATCAGGCCGCGCCCTTCGCGCGCCAGTCTGATGCAGCGGTCGGCCGTCTCGACCAGGTATTCTTCAGTCTTCAGCATGACATCTCCTGATTTTGGACCGCCATATGCACAGTGATTGCGGCAATTCAAGTTAAAATTGTGCGGCGCGGCCTCATGGCGACCGCACGTGCGTGATAATCGTTGGTATCCCAACGACATAGACGGATGACGAGATGTCGACGATCTACAAGATTTTGCCTGACTCGCAGTGGCGCGCGGCCGAACGCGCCGGCGTTTTCCGCGGCTCGCCGATCGATATTCGCGATGGCTTCATTCATTTTTCCACGGCTGCGCAAGTCGTCGAGACCGCAGCCAAACATTTCGCCGGCCAACGCGACTTACTGCTGCTGCATGTCGATGCGGATCGGCTCGGAGATCGCCTGCGCTGGGAGCCCTCGCGTGGCGGCGCGCTGTTCCCGCATCTTTACGGCGAGCTTGCGCTTGCGGCGATCCTGGGCGTCGATCCATTGCCGATCGGCGCCGACGGGAGCCACCAATTTCCGCCGTTGCAGCGATGATTGCGGCGGGGACGCCAGGGGAACTAACGACGCCGCACAGGCTTATCTCTGTGCACCGCAACAAGGACGATCCAAATGTCCCTGCCGAGCGAAAACTGGGGAACCATCCACCCCTCCGTCTACCGTCAATCGAACGAACCCGCGCGCCGCGTGTCGGCGACACTGCGGCCGAGTGGTGCCGTGCGTTATCGCTGCCCGGTCACCCATAGTTTCGTCCTGGTTACCGATCCTGCGGTCCTTGCCCGCATTGCCGAGCGCGACACACGCATGCGCTGTATGGATTGCGGTGAGATGCACCTCTTGATGCACGATACGTTCCTGCACGCTCGCGACTGAGTTGTCGGCAAGACGCCAAACCTCTAGACTTGCTCGCTCGGGAACCCGGCAATTCCTGTCCCGGCCTTTTGGGGGAGCATCATGCGTTACCTGTTCGCCGCCAGCGCCGCCGCGCTGCTGCTAAGCGCTGCAACCGCCTTTGCCGCCGACCCGGTTGGCAGCTATGCGGTGACCGGTAAAAATCCCGGCGGCGACAGCCAATACAGCGGCACGGTCACAATCGAGAAAACCGGTCAGACCTATCGCGTGATCTGGGTGGTCGGCGGCACGCGTTACGTCGGCACCGGCATCGGCGATAAGGATTTCCTGGCCGTCTCCTACAAGTCCGGCAGCGATACCGGCCTCGCACTTTACGGTGCCGATGGCGGCAATTGGGAAGGCGTTTGGACCTATGCCGGCGGCAAGGAGATCGGCACCGAAATCTGGAAGCGGCAATAGCCCGAACCCCTCGTCAGCCTTTCGGCGTCGCGGAGTCTGCCGTTAAACGGCTAAGCGATTGGAAAATCAGGCGTTAACCCCCCGCTAACCATAAACTGGGCAAATATTGCCGGGAATGGGTATTCGCCCACCACGGATCGGCATTACCGCACCTATGGGCGGTATCCGCTTCGCGTTGGGTCAGCGCAGTTCTTGGCAGGCATGAGCGACATCACCGCCGCACCGGCATCGGCGACCGGCGCCATCAAGCTCCCTCGATTAGGCGACATCGGCGCTCTCATGAAGCGCGGCGACATCGCGCTCGCCGTGGGCGTGCTCGCGATTCTCGTCGTCCTCATTCTGCCGCTGCCGCCGCTGCTGCTCGACCTCAGCCTTGCGCTCTCGATCATTCTGTCGGTGCTGATCCTGATGACGGCGCTGTTCATCCAGGCGCCGCTCGAGTTCTCCTCGTTCCCGACCGTGCTGCTGATCGCGACCATGCTGCGGCTCGCGCTCAATCTTGCCTCGACGCGCCTGATCCTCGCTCACGGCCACGAGGGCACCGACGCCGCCGGCCACGTCATCGAAGCCTTCGGCAACTTCGTGATGAGCGGCAATTTCGTCATCGGCATCATCGTCTTCACGATCTTGGTGATCGTGAACTTTGTGGTGATCACCAAGGGTTCCGGCCGCATCGCCGAAGTCGCCGCGCGCTTCCATCTCGACGCCATGCCCGGCAAGCAGATGGCGATCGACGCGGACCTCTCGGCGGGGCTGATCGATGAAAAGGAGGCCCGCC
>Ga0335081_10003794_pt1 | contig 23791 bp, 25 predicted proteins | sample Lox_Sample_35_FD_206713 | JGI IMG/M metagenome (GOLD analysis project Ga0335081, IMG submission 206713) | Soil microbial communities from Loxahatchee National Wildlife Refuge, Florida, United States - Lox_Sample_3.5 | ecosystem: Environmental > Terrestrial > Soil > Wetlands | place: USA...
TGTCGCTCCTGCGAAAACTATCGCCGCGCGAATTGGTTCATCGGCTTTCGCGGCGCCGATTGCCTGTGCCGTTCCGACGCGATTGCGACTCATTTATCGGCAGAAAAATCGCTTTATTCGCGTGTCGCCATCACACGAAAGTGCACGGCGATTTGAACGGCTGATGGGAATGCCGCCAAAGCTGGCCGCCGACGACTTTTGACGTGCGTCAATAGTTCCGGTTCCATTCTTTGCTAGCGCAATGCTGGCCGCCTGCCGCGGCCGCCGGTCTTGGTTGATGAATGCTTTAGCTCGCCTGCGTCGATTACGTGCCGCCGATAGCAGGCCGGGCGCGACGGCAAGCCATATGCCCCGCGGTAGCTTCGCCGGCCTGACCATCGGTGCGCTCGGCATCGTTTACGGCGATATCGGCACCTCGCCGCTCTATGCGATGGACCAGCTGTTTTTCGGTCGGGCCGGCGGCGCGCAAACGCCCGACGACGTCCTCGGCGGCGTCTCGCTGGTGATCTGGACGATCACCATCATCGTCGCGATCAAATACGCTATGCTCGTGCTGCGTGCGCAGAACGACGGCGAAGGCGGCGTGTTCGCCCTCTACGGCTTATTGCACGAGCAGCGCCGCCGCGGGGGGACTCTGTTGTTGTGGGCGTTGATGCTCGGCGCTGGATTGTTGTTTGGCGATGGCATCATTACGCCGTCGATCAGCGTGCTGTCGGCAGTGGAGGGGCTGCATGTGGCGACGCCGACCTTGGGCACCGCCGTCATTCCGATTACCATCGCCCTGTTGACCGGGCTGTTCGCCATTCAGTTCAAGGGCACCGCCGGCATCGGCATTGTGTTCGGTCCGGTCCTCATCGTCTGGTTCGCGGCGATCGCGGTGCTTGGCATCGCGCAAATCCAACAGCATCCGGATATCCTCGCCGCGTTCAATCCGCTTTACGGGTTGAGCTATCTGCATCGCGCCGGCTTCTTCGACACGCTCCTCGTTCTCAGCGCCCTGATGCTGGTCGTCACCGGCGGCGAAGCGATGTATGCCGACGTCGGACATTTCGGCGCACCGCCGATCCGGGCAAGCTGGTTCGCCGTCGTCTTTCCCGCGCTCACCCTCAATTATCTCGGCCAAGGCGCCTATGTGCTCAGCGGCGCGCCGGTCGAAGCCGGCAAGCTGTTTTACAGCATGGTGCCGCAAGCCATGCTCTATCCCATGGTGCTGCTTGCCACCGTAGCCACCATCATCGCCTCACAGGCGCTCATTTCCGGGGCGTTTTCGCTGGTGTCGCAGGCGATTCGGCTCGGTCTGTTTCCGCGGCTGGCGCTGCTGCATACGCACGAAAGACATGCCGGCCAGATCTACGTGCCGTTCATCAATTGGGCGCTGTTTGCCGGCTGCGTGCTCTTGGTCTTGACGTTCCGTTCCGCTACCGCGCTCGCAGCCGCCTACGGTTTGGCCGTGTCCGGCGTGATGCTGATCACTTCGATTGCGATGATCCCGATCTCGCGGCGTTACTGGAAATGGGGCCCGCTCGCGACCGGTCTCGTCTGGGGCGCGCTGACGGCGGTGAATGCCGCGTTTCTGTTCGCCAGTTCGCTGAAATTCGTCGAAGGCGGCTATGTGCCGCTCTCGGTCGGCGTTGCCGTCTTTTTGGTGATGACGACATGGCGCTGGGGCCGCAAGGCGACTTTTGCCGCCTATTCGGCGAAGCCGACAATGACCATGGCTGAGCTGGTCGAGCTTCATCGCGACTGCAAAGTCTTCATGGAACGCAATGCGCTGGTGATGTCGCCGAAGCCGATGAATCTCCCAAGCGACCGCGCGCCGGCGATGATCCAGATGCTGTGGGAACGGCACGGCATCTTGCCGCGCAATCTGATCCTGGTCGAAGTCAAACACCGCAAGGTGCCGTATATCCACGACAACCGCTATCGTGTCACGGTATTCGATCGCGACCGCGACCGCGGCAGCGTCATCGCCGTCGAGTTGAGCTTCGGCTTCATGGAGGAGCCAAACGTCGAGCGCGTGCTGGAGGAAATGGCGCGGCACCGCGAAATCGACCTGCCAGCCGACCGCCATCGCTGGATCGTGCACGCGTCGCAGGAAAATCTGCTGCCGGCGCGGCATATGAATTTTCTCAAGCGGCTGCGCTTCCGGCTGTTCATGTTTCTGCGCCTGGTGTCGCAGCCGGCCTACTACTATTACGGCCTCGGCGATGAAGTGCTGCCGTCGGTCGAAATCATTCCGGTCCGCGTGCGTTAGACATTCGCGAAACCAAAATAGCGTCGTGCTAAACTGACTGGCCGGCTCAACGGCTTGTTCCGCGCCGCCCTGGGCGAAATTCACGAGCGTGCGCTCGAGGATGGCCAACCGCGATGAATCCGTTCGACGCCGTGGTCACTGTCGCCGTTGTCCTGGCGATGGCGCTTGGTTTTATGTCGGGCCTGCTGCGCAGCCTGGCGACGATCTTGCGTACCTCATCGCCGCGCCGGCTGCGATCGCGCTGGCACCCGAAGTGGTGCCGATGTTGACGGGAAATATGAAGCTGTCGTCCGGTACCGCCTGGCTGCCGCTATTCGCGATCTTTCTGTTGCTGGGCGTGATCCTTGGTACGATCTTGCGCTACGGCATCAGCGAGTTTGTCGGATCCGATCCGCCGCTGTTCGATCGGATCGGCGGTGCCTTGCTCGGCGCGGTCCGTGTTGTCCTCGTCGCCGTGCTGATAGTCGTCATATTCGACCGCATCATTCCCGCCGATCGCCAGCCGCCTTATCTCGCCGGCTCCAAGCTGTGGCCCTATCTCTCGGCTGCGGGGCAAAAAGGCCTGGCGTCGCTGCCGCCCGATGCCGGAGCCTATATCGATCGGCTCAAGCGCGAGCGCGGTCTGTAGCGCCGCAGTTGCTTCATTTTGTCAGCTTACCGGCGGCGGTCCAAGCATGAGAAAGATCAGGATACCGCCGCCGATCACCAGAGCCATCAGCAGTAATGGCGTCAGCAAGCGATTGTCGTTCTTGCGATCGGTCTCGCGCTGGCTCGGCCTCTCGTCCGCGTCCGTCATGGGCATTACCTTAGGCGCTGCCCCGTTTGGGTAACGCGCATGGCGCGATAAGGTTCTTCACGCCAAGCGCCGCGCTTCGAGGGCGGTTCGGCGAGCCAATTCGTGACGTTCGATGGATCACTTCTTGAACGCGTCGAGCCGCAGCGGCAGTACGGCGCCGAACCAGGCCGCATGCGCGCTGTGGTCGGTGAAGTCGTCGCCGGTCTCGGGATGCAGAAGGATGGTCAAATCGTCGCGGTTGAGCATCAGCCACGGCACGAAGCTGGCCAGCATCCCGGTGGGAAACGCGATCTGATACATCGATTGCGGATGCGGCCCGACCAGTTCGTCATGCCAGCGCCCAAGCTTGGCCTGCGGAAACGCCGCGGCGACGCGATCGCGCAAGCGCGCGGCGCGGTCGCGGCTCTTGGCCGGGTCGTAATAGACATGAACGTGATAGTCCTTGATTGCATCCACGGTGGTCGCTGGCATGGCGATCGAGCCTCAAATTTTGCTGCTTAGCCGAGCTGTAGCTGGCGCGGTCCGGCATAGAGATTGGCGATGAGTACGGCGAGGATGCTGGTAAGAAAAATGCCGTCGAAAGTGCCGGCGCCGCCGATCGAGGCGACCGGCGCGCCAAGCCCTCGGACCTTGTCGAGATTGGTGAGGTCGGCGCCGATCAGCGTGCCGAGGCTGCCGGCGATATAAGCGAGCGGCGCTGCGTCCCGGCGCGAGAGCAGCAACGCGACCGCCGCCGTCGTCACGACCGGCACGAACACCGGCACGGCGATGCCGAGACCTGGAACCGGATTGGCGAGCCAATGCAGAACGAGCGCGACGATGGCAACAGCAATGACTCCTTTGACCCATAGATCGCGCTTAAAGAGCAGATAAAAGGACAGCAGCGTCGGGATGACGGCACCGCCGACATTCACCGCGATCACGGTACCCTGCCAGTGCGTCACCACCGGCACTTCATATTGCATGCCGAAGAAACCGACGATCTGATCCGAGACGACGCGCCCCGGCGGCAGTTGTGCGATCGGGATGTTGAACACGCTGCCGATGAGCGAGGCAAAGAGCAAAAGCAGCGCCGTGCCCGATCCGATGCCGAGGCTGGTATAGGCAAAGCGGACAGTCTGAAGCAGCAGAACGGCGATGAAGATTCCAACCAAGATGGCGAAGAAGCCGGGCGCCAGCGGCAAATAATGATATTGGCTCATTTCCATCGGCGCTGCTCCGCCCTCGGGTAATCGTAGCCGGATGAGCGTAGCGAATTCCGGGCTCAGGGTTAACCGATCTCGCCGGTCGCGCTGCTCAGGCGGACGATTTTAAGGGAGCCGCCTTGCACCGATAACGCGCGGCCCTATAATACGGCGCTTCCTTCGCGCAGGGATATTTTTGTGGCGCCGCCGGAAGCAAAATCAGTTGCCATTATCATGGGCAGCCAGTCGGACTGGCAGACCATGAAGCATGCCGCCGACACGCTCGATGCGCTGCAGGTCGGCTATGCGGCGCGCATCGTTTCCGCGCACCGCACCCCCGAGCGGCTCTACGCCTTCGCCAAGGGAGCAAAAGCGGAAGGGTTCAAGGTCATCATTGCCGGGGCAGGCGGCGCCGCGCACCTGCCTGGCATGACCGCCGCATTGACCAGCCTCCCGGTATTCGGCGTTCCGGTGGACTCGAAGGCGCTGTCCGGCATGGATTCGCTGTATTCCATCGTGCAGATGCCGCCCGGCGTGCCGGTCGGCACGCTTGCCATCGGGCAGGCCGGTGCCATCAATGCCGCGCTTCTAGCCGCGAGCGTGTTGGCGCTGAGCGATCCCGCTTTGAGCGGACGGCTCGAAGCCTGGCGGGCCCGGCAAACCGCATCGGTTGCCGAAGTGCCGAAGGACGGCGCGTGAACCAAACGTCGGACGCGGCGCCGCTCGTGCTGAAACCCGAAGCCACCATCGGCATTCTCGGCGGCGGCCAGCTTGGCCGGATGCTCGCCTTGGCCGCGGCCCGGCTCGGCTTCAAGTGCCATGTCTTCGCGCCTCATCCCGACTCGCCGGCGTTCGACGTGGTGCGCCGCGTCACGCGTGCCGACTATACGGACACCGAAGCGCTGGCCCGATTCGCCGAAAATGTCGACGTCGTCACCTATGAATTCGAGAACGTGCCGGCGGAAACTGCGACCTTTCTGGCTGCCCGCGTTCCGGTGCTGCCCGATCCGAAGATTCTCGCAATCACCCAGGATCGCCTCGCCGAGAAGAATTTTGTCGCCGCGCTCGGTATTCGCACCGCGGCGTTTGCCGAGGTCGGTATTGCGGCGGAGCTCGCGACCGCGATCGAGCGGGTCGGCCGGCCGGCGATCTTGAAGACCCGCCGTTTCGGATATGACGGCAAGGGTCAGGCGGCGATCAAGAACGGCAGCGATCCGGCGGCCGCCTGGCGCGAAGTCGGCGGCCAACCCTGCATTCTCGAGGCCTTCGTGCCGTTCGAGCGCGAAGTTTCGGTCATTGCCGCGCGCGGCTCTGACGGCGCCGTCGTCTGTTTCGACGTCACCGAGAACGAGCACCGCGATCATATCCTGAAATTTTCTCGGGTGCCGGCGGCGCTCGGCAGGGAGTCTGCGGCGGAGGCCGTGCGCATCGCCGAGACCATCGCGCACAAATTTTCCTATGTCGGCGTACTTGCGGTCGAGATGTTCGTGCTGGGCGACGGCGCTCTTATGGTCAACGAGATCGCGCCGCGGGTGCATAACTCCGGTCATTGGACTATCGACGGCGCGTCGGTTTCGCAATTCGAGCAGCACATCAGGGCGATCGCCGGTTGGCCGCTGGCGAGGCCGCTACGCCACGGCCGCGTGGAGATGACGAACCTCATCGGACAGGAAATCGAGGACTACCGGCGCTGGCTGGTCCTCCCCGGCGCGGCAGTGCATCTCTACGGCAAAGCCGCGGTCCGCCCCGGCCGCAAGATGGGCCATGTGACCCAGGTCTTTCCAGAGTGAGAGCCTCCTCGAAGGCTCGCACTGGTGGACTTTTCGGACCAGTTCTGCTACAGCCCGCGCCGAGGTGGCGCGGGGCGTTGCGCGCTGAGCCGCCATGCAATCCCAGGAACCGGAATTAGAAGGAGCACGCGTGCAGGTTCTCGTCCGTGACAACAATGTCGACCAGGCCCTCAAGGCGCTGAAGAAAAAGATGCAGCGCGAGGGCATTTTCCGCGAGATGAAGCTTCGCGGCCACTACGAAAAACCATCCGAAAAAAAGGCGAGGGAGAAGGCGGAAGCGATCCGCCGCGCCCGCAAGCTCGCGCGCAAGCGCTTGCAGCGCGAGGGCCTGCTCCCGATGAAGCCGAAACCGACCACCGGCCCGGGTGCCGGGCCTGGAATGGGCCGGTCCGCCGCGCCGCGCGCACCCCGCTTCGGCTGAGAGATTTAGCGCATTTTGACGATGGCGCAGGGGTTTGCCTGCGCCGTTTTTTGGCGTGCCGGGATGTTATCTTGCGTGCGATGACCCGGTCAGTTCTCGCCACGCGCCAGATCGCGCCTCGAATTTCGGGCTGGTCGGCGCCTGTGGCCGTGTTGACGGCGGCGCTGGGACTCTCGGGCTGCGCCACGCTCGGCAATCCGCCGGCCAACGATGCCGGCGAGGGTCTGCTGGCCACTTCGCAGGCGAACCTGACTTCCCTCGGCGAGGTCATTGCCAAGCATCCCGACGATCCGCAGGCCTACAATATGCGCGGCACGGTCTATGGCGAAGCCGGCCGCAACGATCAGGCGCTCGCCGATTTCAACAAGGCAATCAGCCTCGACCCTCGTTACGCGCAGGCCTATGCCAACCGGGCCCTGATCTACCGCAAGGCCAGCAAGCTCGACCTCGCGCTCGCCGATGACGACAAGGCGCTGACCATCGACGCCGACTATGCGCCCGCCTATGTCGGTCGCGGCATCGTCTATCGCCAAGAGGGTCACGCCCACGAAGCGCTCGCTGACTTCAACAAGGCGATCACGCTCAAGCCCGACAACGCCGACGCCTATTACAATCGCGGCCTGCTATACCAGAGCCGGCAGGAGCACCAATTCGCCATTGACGATTTTTCGACCGCGATCGGCCTGGAAAACGACAACGCCGAACCGTGGATCGCCCGCGCGCTCAGCTATCTCGCCATCGGGGACAATAAGTCGGCGTCGACCGATCTCGACGCGGCGGTGCAGCTCGATCCCCAGAACGCGCGGGCATGGACGAGCCGGGGACTCGCTTACGAGCGCCTGGGACAAAAGGACAAGGCCGCCGGTTCCTATGCCAAGGCGCTCAACATCAACGACAAATATCCTCCGGCCAAGGAGGGCTTCGCCCGGGTCGGCGGCAAGATCGGCCAGACCTATCCGACGTTCTGATTTGTCGGCATCCTTCGAGGATGCTGTTGCAGCGCCGTCGATCATCAATCCAGATCGCCGGCGAGGAAGCGGGCGACGGCGTCGAGCGCGCCGTTCTTGTCCAAATCCTCATGGCCGCCGTCGAGGAAGCGCACGATATGCTTCGGTTTGTTGGCAAGCTCGAATAGACGCTCGCCCATCGCAAAAGGCACGACCCGGTCATGCACGCCGTGCAGGATCAGAAGCGGCGCCGTGACCTTCTTGATGCGCTGATCGGAGCGGAACTGGTCTTCCATCAAAAGTCGCACCGGCAGATACCAATAACGGCGTTCGCCGATGGCGAGTGCGGAGGTGAACGGCGCCTCCAGGATGATGCGGCCGACCGGCTTTTCCGCCGCCAGCGCCACCGCGACGCCGGAGCCGAGCGACTCGCCCCACAGCACGATCTCTTTCGCCGGATAATGGGCGGCCGCGAAGGCATAGGCTGCCTCGGCGTCGCGGATCAGGCCCCGCTCGCTGGGACTGCCGGACAATCCGCCATAACCGCGATATTCCAGCGCGACCAATCCGATTCCGGCACCGATCAGACGGCGAAAGCGCTCGACGCGATAGTTCAAAGCACCGCCGTTGCCGTGGAAATAAAGAATGACCGGTTTGCCGGCTTGCGGCGGCACGTGCCAGACCCGGATTTGCACGCCGTCGGACGCGGTCAGCGGTACTTCCGTGGCTTCCGGCAAGCCCGCCGCCGCCGGTGTCACATGCGTGCGGTCCGGGAAATACATCAACGAACGCTGCGCGAAATAGATCATCGCCGTCAGGCCGACATAGCCGCAGACCGCAATGACGGCGATCCAGCCGAGCACGGTCATTGTCCGCGACGGCAGTCGTGTACGTTTTCTGCTCCACGCGCGCGACAGCAGGGCCGCCCCGACGGCGAGCGCGAGCGCAGCGTAGCGCCGGGTTTTCTCGACGGCCCTCCGAACCGGGCCGCCACGCTTGCCGCTGTGTTGTTCGGCATTGCCGATCGCCCCGCGTGCCGCCGCGAGCGGACGCACCGCCTCCGAGGTCGTTTCTATCGGCATCGTCGCATGAAAAGAGCGGACCGATGAAGTTTATGGAAGGCCATAGGCACGAACAAACGCAACATGGGACCTAAAACAAACCGGCCGGCTCATGAAAAGCCGGCCGGCCAAAATTCAACGCGCGCTGGCGCGATCACAGCGAGCCAGCTGGCCCCGCCGCTTTACGGGCAAATCTGGACGGTGCGCCAGCGGTAGCCGACGCCTTCGATCCAAACCTTACGCTTGCCCCAATAGCAGCCGGGCGCGAGTTCGGCATAGCCGGGGCCATACGCCGGCGGTGGAGGCGGGTAGTAGGCCGCCGGCGGCGGCGGATAATAGGCGGGGGGCGGCGGCGGGCTGTTGGCAATGGCGCTGCCGACGATGGCGCCCGCGGCGATGCCGCCGAGAATTCCCGCACCAACCGCACAGCCGGTGCAATAGGCGTTTGCCGGGGCCGGTGCGGCCACCGTAGCAAGGCCGAGGCTGGCTGCTGCGGCCAAGCCCATGAGCGTCTTGCGCATGTGTCTTCCTCTTCTGACCGGCCGGGAGCCAGATCTGAACGTGGATGAGCGGGAAGCCCCGGAAACCCCCGAATTCTCTGTCGAACTCGCATCCATTGAAGTTCGACTATTTGGCGGAAATTAGGTGCCGACAGCGCATTAGTATCAATAATCCTGCACCAATCGCGTCCCCGATGGGGGACGCGATTGACCGTCGAATTCCGGCCTCCGCCGGTTTAAACGCAGCCGCGCACCCAGGCGTAGCCGTTCCACCAGCGCCGCCATACGCAGGGCCGGCCGTAATAGGGAGGCGGATAATAACCGTACGGGTAGTAGCCGTAAGCATACGGAGCGGCGAGGGCGCTGCCGACCAGGGCGCCAGCGACGAAGCCGCCCGCTCCCCAACCCCAGCCGCCGCCATGCCAACCACCGTGCCAACCACCATGCCAGGCCAATGCAGGGCCTGACGTCGCCACCGCCGCTCCTGCGAGAGTTCCCGCAGCGACAAGAGCAGCCAAGATCTTTCTCATGACATCACCTCGACAGTCGGTTTAACCCGCAGCCCCAACCGTTCCTCGTGCCTTAAGTTCCCATTTATTGGTGAACGCAGACTGAATGATCAAGCCTGAATCCAGCCATCATTGACCAAGGCCTTGCCGGCGGCGGGAATGCCGCGTTGCACAATCAGAGCATTCGGGCCCGCGGACTGCGTGTTCTGCTGCGAGAGGCAGGCGCAGCGGAAAATATTTGCGCCGCTTTGGCGAGGTCGCCGCCAGCGGTTGAAGACATTAAATGTTTGTAATCCGGCTCCCTCTTCCAGGGCGCATCGCAGGTTACGGACGCCTGATCGGTCGAGTGGCCTGCGCTATGCTCTGCTGACGATTCGCGCGGCAGGACCCTACGAGCGATGAAAACCCGGGCGGTAAGATCGGTTCGCAAGCCGAACCCGACGCCGCGGACGCGGTTGAAGTCCCGCCGCACCGAAACCGCGGACGCGCTCGCGCCGAAATCGCCGCGGGCCCCGTCACGGGCGAGCTTCATGCGGCTTGCGTCGGAGGTCGAGGCGCTCGCTGCTCAACTTAAATCCTCGCACGAGCGCATTGCCGATCTCGAGGCGCGCGTCGACATCGATCCCTTGACCGACGTGCTCAACCGCCGCGGTTTTGAGCGCGAGCTCAAGCGCTCTCTCGCTTATGTCAAACGTTACGGCACCAGCGCGGCGCTGATCTATGTCGATCTCGACGGGTTCAAGCCGGTGAACGACCGCCATGGCCATGCCGCGGGCGATGCCGTGCTCAAGGCGGTCGTGGCGGCATTGCTGCGCCATGTGCGCGCCTCCGACGTCGTGGCGCGCATCGGCGGCGATGAATTCGCGGTGCTGTTGTGGAACGTCGATGATGCCGCTGCGGCCGCCAAGGCTGCCACTCTCGAAACCGCGGTCTATTCCACCGAAGTCCGCTGGAACGCCTCGACATTCGCCGTCGGCGCCTCGGCCGGCGCCGCACTGCTGGGGCGGCTCGATACGCCCGGTGAGGTGCTGGCGCGCGCCGATGCGGCAATGTACGCCCGCAAGGCGGAACGCAGGCAGCGCCGATTGGGCTAAGCGATGATGTCCGGCGTGAGCTGGTCTTCGATGAACGAGATGCGGTCGCGCAGCTGCAGCTTGCGTTTTTTCAACCGCTGCACCTGAATGAGATCGGAGCCCGGCGATTCCTGCAGCGCCGCGATCGCGGCATCGAGGTCGCGATGCTCCTGCAGCAGGCGCGACAGCTGCGCCCGAAGCTCGCGTTCTTCCTCTTGTGTCATTGCCGCCTTGGTCGAAGCCTTTGCCGGCCCTGCGCCGCGGCCGGCGGCCGCACGCGCAGATACCAAGTAAGTTACTCTGGATTATCGCGTTTCGGCTAATCGCCGACAAGGCCGCGGCGGCCCCACTTATTGTGCACAACGGACCTGCCAGTCACAGCCTTAGGGGATGTTCGTAGGGGCAAAAACGGAGTATCCTTGCTTTCGATTGTTAGGGTGTAGGATGATCAGGCTCAAATCCGACGCAAGGAGGCAGCCAGATGGCGATTGAATCGCATCTTGCGGAACTTGAGAAACGGCACCAGGCGCTAGAGGCCGAAATCGACGAAGCGCTCACCCACCCCTCCGCCGACGACCTTCACATTAGAGAACTCAAGCGTAAGAAATTGCACGTCAAGGACGAGATCGAGCGGCTGCGGCACGACACACTCGTCCATTAGTCCGGTAACCCTCGTAACAGTTCGGTCCACTCGTCCTCGCTAAGGCGCGAGGAGCGATAGACTCTTAATTAATTGGCCTCTTAATCAATTGGCGGGATCGCTGCCTCTCGAATTTCACGGGAGGCAGCCGATCTTTCACATCCCCTTCACCACATCGCGCAGCTTGAACTTCTGCAGTTTCCCCGTCGATGTCTTCGGGATTTCCGCGAACACGATGGTGCGCGGGATTTTGTAGCCGGCGAGGTGGTCGCGGCACCAAGCGATCAGCTCGTCCGCATTCGCCTCCGCGCCGGGCTTCAATTCCACGAAGGCGCACGGCGTCTCGCCCCATTTCTCGTCGGGCTTCGCCACCACGGCGACGACCTGCACCGCCGGGTGCTTGTACAGCGCATCCTCGACTTCGATGGAGGAAATGTTCTCGCCGCCGGAGATGATGATGTCCTTGGAACGGTCCTTGATCTGGATATAGCCGTCGGGATGGATGACGCCGAGATCGCCGGAGTGAAACCAGCCGCCGGCGAATGCCGCTTCGGTGGCTTTCTTGTTTTTCAGATAGCCCTTCATCACCACATTGCCGCGGAACATCACTTCGCCGAGCGCGGCGCCGTCGCGCGGAACCGGCTCCATGGTGGCCGGATCGAGCACGTCGAGCGCATCAAGCACCGGATAGGCGACGCCTTGGCGCGCCTTCTTCGCCGCCTGGCCGGGGCCGTCGAGCGCGTCCCATTCGCGGTGCCAATCATTAACGCTGGCCGGTCCGTAGGTCTCGGTCAGGCCGTAGACATGCGTGACGTTGAAGCCCGCGGCCTTCATGGCCGCCAGCACCGATTCCGGCGGCGGCGCCGCGGCGGTGACGAATTCGACCGTATGCGGCAGCGGCTTTTTCTCGGCCGCCGCGGCATTGAGCAGCGCCGACATCACGATCGGCGCGCCGCACAGGTGCGTGACCTTGTGGGTGGCGATGGCGTCATAGATCGGCGCGGCACGCACCGCACGCAGGCAGACATGAGTGCCGGCAACCACCGACAGCGTCCAGGGAAAGCACCAGCCGTTGCAATGAAACATCGGCAGCGTCCACAGATAGACCGGGTGCTTGCCCATGCCGCAAGTGATGACATTGGCCATCGCCAGCAGATAAGCGCCACGGTGATGATAGACGACGCCTTTGGGATCGCCGGTGGTGCCTGAGGTGTAGTTGAGAGCGATCGCGTCCCATTCGTCGTGAGGCATCAGCCAGGCGAAGTCCGGATCGCCGTCGCGCAAAAAATCCTCGTAGTCGAGATTGCCGAGCCGCTCGCCGGCGCCGGTGTATTCGGGATCGTCATAGTCGATGACGAGTGGGCGGGCTGTGCAGCGCGCCAGCGCGTCCTTGGCAACTTTCGAAAATTCGCGATCGACGATCAGCGCCTTGGCTTCGCCGTGGTCGAACTGGAAGGCGATAATGGCGGCGTCGAGCCGGGTGTTGATGGTGTTGAGCACGGCGCCGGCCATCGCCACGCCGTAGTGCGCCTCGAGCATCGCCGGCGTATTGGCCAGCACGACGGCGACCGTGTCGCCGCGCTTGATGCCGCGTTTGGTTAGCGCCGAGGCAAGCCGCCGGGCGCGAGTGTAAAACTCGCGATAGCTCCACGACCGCGCGCCATGCACGATCGCGGTCTGATCGGGATAGACCTGCGCCGCGCGGGCGAGAAACGACAGCGGCGTGAGCGGCTGGAAATTCGCCGCGTTGCGATCGAGATCGGTACCGTAGGCCGTCGCCATTTTGTTTTCCTTCCCCTACGTTTTCTCAAGCCTAGCAAATAAGGCCGTGCGCGAACAGCGAAGGCCGATCTAGCGGCCGAGCCCGCGCCAGCCCTGCCAGAGCAACGCCAGCGAGATCAGAAACATCAATCCATAGGCGATCTGATAGAATCGCTCGGTCGGCGTTTTGTGCACGAGCCAGATGCCGAGGTAGTTGGCGCCGACGGCGAGCGGCAACAGCGCCAACGAGGTCGCAAAATTGCGCGCGGAAAATTGGCCCAGCACGAAATAAGGCACGATCTTCATTTCGTTCATGAAGGCGAAAAAGATCGTGGTGGTGCCGACCAGCGTCAGCTTGTCGAGCCGCTGCGGCAGAATGTGGATCTGATAGGGCGGCGCGCCGACATTGACCAGGAGCGACATGAAGCCGGCGAGCGAGCCCCAGAACACGCCGAGGACCGGGTGAGGCCGGCCGTCGCCGGCTTTGGCCGGCAGGGCGGCCGGGCGCAGCCATTTGATCACCCGCACGTTGAGCCAACTGTAGATCACGAAGGCGAAGCCGATGCCGCCCACCATCAGCTCGATACCGGCATTGGAGACGTGGCTCGCAAACAGCGTTCCCGCGGCCATGCCGATCGCCGCGCCGGGCACCAGGACCTTCAGATTCCACAAGCTCCAGGTACGGCGATAGGTCCACACCGAGATGGCGTCCTGAATGATCAGAAGCGGCAGAATGATCGCCGCGCCCTGCAGCGGCGGCACCGCGAGCGCCAGCATCGGCGTCGCCACCATGCCGAGCCCGGCAAAGCCGCCCTTGCCGAGCCCGAGCAGCGTCACGGCCGGAATGGCGAGGAGATAGAACAGCGGATCGGTGATCACGGCGGGATTTGCAGGAATAGGCGGGAATGCTGCCGTGACATAGATCAAAGCCGAGCCGCAAAGGGAAGCGTTGAGTTGCTTGCAAACGTCCTGTGATCCGTCATCCTGAGGTGCGACTGCAGCGAGCCTCGAAGGATGAGCGGCCCCGGTTGGCACCCTTCGAGGGCCATGCTGCGCACGGCCACCTCAGGGTGACGATAAAGGTGGGAGAAACGCCATGGATGCGCGAGTGGATGCCCGGTCGAGCCGCTATCACGAAGTCTATGCGCGCTGGCAGCGCGACCCGCTGGGCTTTTGGGGTGAAGCGGCGGACGACATCGCTTGGTTCGAGAAGCCGAGAACCGTGTTCGATGCCAAGGCGGGCATCTACGGCCGCTGGTTTCCCGACGGGGTCTGCAATACCTGCTTCAACGCGGTCGACCGCCATGTCGACGCCGGACGCGGCGAGCAGGCCGCGATCATCTACGATTCGCCGCTCGGCGGCGAAGCACGCACCATCAGCTATCATCGGCTCCTCACCGAGACGCAGGTGCTGGGCGGCATGCTGCGCGACCTCGGCGTCGGCAAGGGCGACCGCGTCATTCTGTATATGCCGATGGTGCCGGAGGCGGTCATCGCCATGCTCGCCTGCGCGCGCATCGGCGCCATCCATTCGGTGGTGTTCGGCGGCTTCGCGGCGCGCGAATTGGCGACGCGGATCGACGACGCCACGCCGAAAGTCATTCTGTCGGCGAGTTGCGGTCTCGAGCCCGGCCGCATCGCGCATTACAAGCCGCTGCTCGACGAGGCGATCGCGCTGTCGAAGCACAAGCCCGACGCTTGCTTGATTCTGCAGCGGCCGCAATCGGAAGCGCCGTTGATCGACGGCCGCGACCGCGACTGGGCGAAGATGCGCGACTACGCGCTCGTGCATGCCCGTTCGGCCTGGAACTGCGAGCGGATGCTCGCAACCGATCCACTCTACATCCTCTACACCTCCGGCACGACCGGCCGGCCGAAGGGCGTGGTGCGCGACAACGGCGGCCACATGGTCGCGCTGCAATGGTCGATGAAGAATCTCTACGGCGTCGAGCCCGGCGAAGTGTGGTGGACGGCGTCCGACATCGGCTGGGTGGTCGGCCATTCCTACATTGTCTATGCGCCGCTTTTGCACGGCTGCACCACGATCCTCTACGAGGGCAAGCCGGTCGGCACGCCGGACGCCGGCGCGTTCTGGCGCGTCATCGCCGAGCACGGCTGCGCCGTGATGTTCACCGCGCCGACCGCGTTCCGCGCCATCAAGAAAGAAGACCCGCAAGGCAGGCTGTTCGCGCAGTACGATCTGAGAAAATTCCGCACCTTGTTTCTAGCCGGCGAGCGTGCCGATCCGCCGACGCTGGAGTGGGCCGAGCAACTCCTGAAAATCCCGGTGCTCGATCACTGGTGGCAGACCGAGACCGGCTGGTGCATCGCCGGCAATCCGGCGGGTCTCGGCACGCTGCCGGTGAAGCATGGTTCGGCGACGGTGCCGATGCCCGGCTACGACGTCCGGGTCGTCGACGAAGGCTGTCACGAAGTGGCGGCCAACAAGATGGGCTCGATCGTGATCAAGCTGCCGCTGCCGCCGGCGTGCCTGCCGACGTTGTGGCAGGCCGACGCCCGCATGCGCGAAAGCTACCTGGAAGAGTTTCCCGGCTACTACAAAACCGCCGACGCCGGCTTCAAGGACGAGGATGGCTACGTCTTCATCATGGGCCGCACCGACGACATCATCAATGTCGCCGGTCACCGCCTCTCGACCGGCGGCATGGAGGAGGTGCTCGCGGCGCATGCGGACGTCGCCGAATGCGCCGTGCTCGGCATCAAGGACGAGCTCAAGGGCGAGGTGCCGTGCGGCTTCATCGTGCTCAAATCCGGCGTCAACCGGCCGCCGACCGAGATCGAGAAGGAATGCATCGCGCTCGTTCGCGAGAAGATCGGGCCGGTGGCCGCGTTCAAGCTCGCCATCACCGTGGCGCGGCTGCCAAAGACGCGCTCGGGAAAGATTCTGCGCGGCACGATCAAGAAGATCGCCGACGGCGACAAGTGGCAAATGCCGGCGACCATCGACGATCCGGCGATCTTGGATGAGATTGGGACGGCGCTGAAGGGGAAGGGAGTGGGGGTGGAGTGATGGCGGCAGATCGTACAAAAGTATCTTTCGCCGCCGCGGAAGGAAGACCAAAATTTCCCGGAATTCTAGAATGGGGGCAACTCGATCAGCGCCTTCGGGCCGCCATATGGAATCGGTTTTGGTTTGTGCTAGATGAACATCTTGAGGAGCCGGATGATGGGTTTGATGCCGAGTACATAAGTCCTATCAAACAGATTCTGCTACGAGAGTTTGTGAATCGCAGACACCAATTTGCGAACGAGTTTAAATCGGCGTTTCACTCAAAAGAAGAGTGCTTTAGAGAGTGGACCAAGTTCTTTCGAGATGCCGACTACATAGAATTATTTGATTTCGTCACTTTCTTTTTGCGAGATCGCGATTGCCCGGTAGACTTCGCGGCGCATATTCGATCTGCGCTTGAGGAACCATGGTGCCCATACCGGTTGCTCGAAAAGCCTCCAACGATAATTCCTGCTGTGCTACCCGAGCAGGCTAAGACAATTAAGGGCGACGTAACGCAAGTATTCAGTTAAAGATTTGAAGGAGCTCGAGCGCATCTACAGGCAGGGTTGGACGCCTTGACTAAGGGGGACTATCGCGCGGTGGTGCGCGAATCGATAAGTGCCGTAGAAAGCTCCGTTCGTGATTTTACGGGAGATAATAAGGCGGTACTTTCGACGGCGCTCAAGAAGCTAGGCAAGGAAACAGGAATCCATCCAGCATTGCTGAATGCCTTCGACAAGCTTTATGCGTATACAAGCGACGAACATGGCGTGCGGCATGCTCTGGTTTTTGGACAAAATGATAATGTTGGCTTGGACGAGGCAATGTTTTTCGTCTCGTCATGCAGTGCATTTATTGCCTTCCTGTCTCGGAAGGTTTGATGAGCGAGTGACCTCGACCGTCTTGACGTCGTTCCGCTCAATTTACGCTGCCGTGGCTGGCCATGGCTTTATCCATTTCCTAGGTTAGTCGGCATGTCGCGTCGTGCCGGATATCTATTCTTCCTGGGAATGACATGGCTCGCGTCCTGCGTCTGTGCCAAAACCGACTCAGTCTGTTCCATCCGCGCCCGCGACCCAATCGCTCCCGCTGGGTGCGCCGGCCAGACAAAAACTTACGGTGCCCGTCGCCGCACCCACTGCTAAGTCGGCGACCCAACCCGCCGCAGCGAACAATCCCCCTCCGACGACATCTGCCACGCGCTGGTACAGGACGCGGCGAAGAACCAGTTAGCGGTCGAGTTCTTCGCCCGCGTCATCTGGCAGGAGGGCAGGTTCAACGCGCAAGCGGTGAGCCGCAAAGGCAGCCTGACCGATGCCCAGCGGATCGTTATTGAGGAGGTTAGATCTTGGGCAAAGAGCTTGAATAAACCAGTAGATTTGATCATTACGGAACTCTAGGCCAGCCAATGCTGTACAATTGTTATCTAAGGAAAGGTGTCGTCTACGTGCCTACCATCGGCAAGCGGGGCGGAGCCTATAGTGACATCGAACCCGTTGAAGTGGTTCCAGTTGCTGACCCAGAAGGTCTGCGTCGTGCCTTTCTCAATGTTATAGCGAGGAAGAACGCGGTGATCCCCCTGGTCAAGGGTAAATGGCCTCCCTGGGTGGTTCAAAAATATGTCGGCGTAAAGTCTTGGTCTGCCTTTGCCAGCAGCGCATCGTCTTGGAATATTGTCGAGAACAAAGGGATTTACAAAATCATCGGCGATCGAATGCACCCAGATGGGTATTGGGTCGAAGATAAGGATCAAACAATTGAGTTTCCTCCTGGGACAACGGTTGATACGGTCATCGACCGCGTGATCACGATCCTGCAGGCCGCGGCGGCGAAGTAATTCAGGCGCCCGTTCGATGCTATCGAAGCGCTGCAAGGAGGGGATTAGTAGGTGATGCCCTGTCGCGCTCGATTTCGGTCAGGAGCCCGGTAACGCCTGCTTCGCCTTTATCGCCGCCGCGAGCGTCTCGAACGTGCCGGGAAAATACGACACGTTCTGAAACGGCGTTTGTCCGATGGCGTCGGCGAGTTTGCGCGCCTGGGCGCCGTCGCGGCCGAACAGAATAACGCGGGTGTTGAAGTCGTTGCGCGGCAGCGGCGCCTTGGCGAGGCCGTGGTCGCCGAGCGTGTCGGCTGGCACGTTATGCGCGCCGGCGATGCTGCTTTTGGCGAAGTCCTCCGAACTGCGGGCGTCGAAGAAGATGGCGGTGCGGTCGATCTGATAGACGCGCAGGATGCCGTCGAGATCGATCTCGACCGGCCCGCCGAGCGCGCGCCAGACCGCAATGCCGAGCTGATAGCGCCGCACATCGCGAAAGCCGGCCTCGGCCAATTGCTCGGCGAGGCCCCGGCCTTGCTTGCAATGTTCGCCGTTGCAATAGACCACGAGCGGCCTGGCCTTGTCGCCGCCGACGAGCCGCTCGACGGCGGCGATGAATTCCTCCGCCGGCGCGCCCGGAGGCGGTGTCGCGCTGCGCGCGCCGGCGATGTGGCCGGCGGCGTATTCGGCGCGTTTTCGCGAATCGAGCAGGATGGCGCAGCCGTCGGCGAGAATGCGCCGCACGTCCTCGGTGCTCACCTCGGGCGTCTTCTGATTCTGCTCGTTGAACGTCGCCTGCCGGATGTCGCCGCCGGGAACGGCCACGTCGACCCTCGGTACGTTCATGATCGTCACCGCGGCGCAGCCGCGCCTCCCGCTTCCGCGCACAGCTGCCGCAGCGCGCCCGCTTGAAAAGCCGAACAAGGTTATCGCGATTTGAACCGCGGACCAACCGCGCCGGCGGAACGCAGGGGTGGACCGCGCGTTGGCGCTCTGACTTTGCTAAATTTCGTCCGATGCGTTCGACGCCACAACGCCTTGCCGCTGCCTGTGCGGCGCTGTTCTGCGCCGTGGCGCCGGCGTGGGCGCAGCCCAATGCGGTGCCCCGCGCCCAAACCGTTACGCCCGCACCGCCGAAATCTGCGGCCTCCCCAGCGCCCACCGCCGACGACATCTGCCATGCGCTGGAGCAGGACGCGGCGGAGAACCAGTTGCCGGTCGAGTTCTTCGCCCGCGTGATCTGGCAGGAAAGTCGGTTCAACGCGCAAGCCGTCAGCAGAAAAGGCGCCGAGGGTATCGCGCAATTCATGCCGGCGACGGCGGATTATCGCGGGCTCGTCGATCCGTTCGATCCGCTCGAGGCTTTGAAGAATTCGGCGAGCTATCTGCACGATCTGCAGCAGAAATTCGGCAATCTCGGCCTTGCCGCCGCGGCCTATAATGCCGGGCCGGGCCGCGTGTCCGCCTATCTCGACAATCATCGACCCCTGCCCGGCGAGACGCGCAATTATGTCGCCATCATCACCGGCTGGACGGTGGACGAATGGGCTTCCGCCACGCCGCCGAAAACCGCGGAGACCACGATCCCGCAGGGCGTGCCGTGCACGCGGCTCGCCAATCTGATCCTGGCGCCGAAAGAAGAAGCCCGCCGCATCGCGGCCTACGTGCCGCGCTGGGGCGCGCAGCTCACCGCCAATTGGTCGGAGAGTAGGGCCTGGGCGATCTATCGGATGATCGCGAAAAAATACGCCGGCCTGATCGGCGACCGCGAGCCGATCGTGGTCAGGAGCCGCGGCATCGGGCTCGGCGCGGCAATGCGCTACAACATCCGCATCGCCGACGACAACCGCCGCTATCTGGAGAATTTCTGCAACAAGCTGATCGGCGCCGGCGGCGCCTGCGTGGTCTTAAGGAACGATCGGGGGTGAAGCTTTCCGCCCCCGCATGACATGCGGGGAGGGGGACCACGCGTAGCGTGGTGGAGGGGGGCTGGCTTCCTCGGAGCAAGCCGACACTTGCCCCTACCGGCGAGCTTCGCTCGCCACCTCCCCCGCGCGCGGGGGAGGAAAATAATTACTCCCCCTTGCCGCCGAGCTGCTTGAGCTTGGCGAACACGGCGTTGACTTCGAGCTCGTCGGCCTTCTTCGTCTCCGCCGGCGTCGGCTCCGGCTCTTCCTTCGGCGCGGTGGTGACGGCAGCCGGCAGCAACGTCGCGCCCTGTTCCTCGACCGGGACCGGTTTTTCCTTGGCCGCCCGCTGCACTTCGAGATCGAGATCGATCTGCGAGCACAGCCCCAGCGTCACCGGGTCGAGCGGGGTGAGGTTGGCGGAGTTCCAGTGAGTGCGGTCGCGGATCGCGGCGATGGTCGATTTGGTGGTGCCGACCAGCCGCATGATCTGGCTGTCTTTAAGTTCGGGATGATTGCGCACGAGCCAGAGGATGGCGTTGGGGCGGTCCTGCCGGCGCGACACCGGCGTGTAGCGCGGGCCTTTCTTCGGCTTGGCTTCGGGCAGCCGGGTTTTCGGCTCGGCGATGTGCAGCCGGTAGTTCGGATCGGCTTCGGCGACTTTGATCTCCTCACGGGTCAATTGACCGGTGAGGATCGGATCAAGCCCCTTGATGCCCTGCGCCGCATCGCCATCGGCGATTGCCTTCACCTCCAGGGGATGCAGGTTGCAAAGCTGCGCGATCTGGTCGAACGACAGCGACGTATTGTCGACCAGCCACACGGCCGTCGCTTTGGGCATCAGCGGCGCGATCGCCATAAGTAAATCTCCTCTGTGCTCCGCCCGCCCGTCCGGGCGAAGCCACTCAACGTCATCGAAGATGACTGGAAAGCAGGCGGAATATAAGCGCGGCCCTGCTTCCGTGCAACCGGCCGAAAACGGGTCCGGACCTTGGCCGCTTCACAAATATGACGGTAAAATCGGAACAAAACGGCCGATCGAGAGACGCTCCCCATGTCGCAAGGCGAGATCGACCAGGTCCGGGCACTCCTTTCGGCCAAGCCGCGCCCCGTCGGCTGGACCGAGCGGCGGGCACGGATCGAGGAGGTCGGCGCGGTTTGGCCGGTCGCCGCCGATGTCAACCTCACGCCGGTCGACGCCGATGGCGTGCCGGCGGAATGGTCGATCGTGCCGGGCAGCGATCCGTCACGGGTTCTCATCTACCTCCACGGCGGCGGCTATTGCTCGGGCTCGATCGTCAGCCATCGCCGCCTGGTGACCGAAGCTGGCCGCGCCGCCGCGATCCGCACCTTTGCGGTCGCTTACCGGCTGGCGCCGGAACATCCCTTTCCCGCCGCGCTCGACGATGCGTTGACCGCCTGGCGCTTTCTGCGCCGCCAAGGCATTGCCGCGCGTCACATCGCGGTCGGCGGCGACAGTGCCGGCGGCGGCTTGACCGTGGCGCTGATCAATCGGCTGCGCGCGATGAAGGATGAAGCGGCCGGCTGCGCCTGGTTGATCTCGCCGTGGACCGATCTCACCATGTCCGGCGCCACATTAACGACCAAGGATGCGATCGACCCGCTCATCCATAGGCCCTATCTCGAGGAACTTGCCTCCGCCTATGTACCGCAGGGCATGAGCCGCAAAGACCCGCGCATCTCGCCGCTGTTTGCGGATCTCGCCGGATTTCCGCCGACGCTGATCCAGATCGGATCGGATGAAACGCTGCTGGCGGACGCGGTGCGCTTCGCCGAAGCGGCTGGCGCCGCTGAAGTTGCGGTGACACTCGAAGTCTGGCCGCACATGATTCACGCCTGGCCGATGTGGAACGCGCGTCTCGAAGACGGTCGTCGTGCGCTGGCGCATGCCGGCGCCTTCATGCGTGAACATCTGAAGTGATCCATTACCGATCGGTCCACTATCGGATGAGGCAGACAGGCTTGGGGAGAAACGATGAGCCAACAACTCGACGGCAAAGTCGCGATCGTCACCGGCGCGGGGCGTGGCCTCGGCCGGGTGATGACACTCGGCTTGCTCGATGCCGGCGCCAGCGTCGCCGCCGTCGAGCTCGACGGGCCGGCGCTGGAGGAAACCCAGGACGCCGCCGAGGATCGCGGCGCCGGGGAGCGCTTCAACGGCATCGTTGCCGACGTCACCTGGAATGACAGCGGCCCGAAAATCCTGCGCGCCACGACCGAGCGATTCGGCCGGGTCGATATCCTCGTCAATAATGCCGGGACCAATATCAGTATCCTTCGTCGCGAAGGGCAGCCGCGCGGCAAGCTTTGGGAGGTGACGCCGGAAGAGTTCCGGCGCATCGTCGACGTCAATGTCGTCGGCACCTTCCTGATGACGCGAGCGATCATACCGGCACTGCTCGCGCAGCATTGGGGCCGCGTCATCAACATAACCACGAGCCTTGACGTGATGTGGCGCGGCATGATGCAGCCTTACGGCGCCTCCAAGGCGGCCAAAGAAGCCATGCTTGCGGCCTTGGCGCAGGAGCTCGAGGGCAGCGGCGTCACCGCGAATGTGCTGGTGCCGGGCGGGGCCGCCGACACCCGCATGGTGCCGCGCGCCGCGGTGCCCGATCGTTCGACGCTGATCTCTCCCGATGTGATGGTCGCGCCGCTCGTCTGGCTGTGCTCGAACGCGGCCGATGGCGTCAATGGGCAGCGCTTCATCGCCGCGAAGTGGGATAAGAAAGCGCCGCCCGAACAAGCGGCCAAAAACGCCGCGGCGCCGGCCGCTTGGCAGCAACTCGGTATTCAGGCGATCAATCCGAAAGAGCTGCGCTGAAGCATGCGCCTCACACCACTGGAGAGAGGCGAACGCACTTCATTTAATCCGCCACTCGCCCCTTCACCGCATTGGCAAAAGCTTCGTAAGAGATGCTGCCGTCGGCGGCGATCGGCAATTGCTCGCGCAACCGAGCCTTCACTTGCTCACGCGTCGCCGGCGACATTTCCGCCACCGCCTTGCCGGCCGGCCCGACCGGCACGGTGCTCGACGCCCAGAAGTCGTCGAAGTCGGCATAGGCGACGCGGATGCGGATGACCGTGGTGTCGATCGACTGCAATCCCGCGCCTCGCCAAAACGCCTGCAGGTTGTCGCGGCGCGCTGCCTCGGTGTTCGGCCGCGCCGGTTCTTCGAGTCCCAAGGACTTCATGGCTTCGCCGAGCGGGCGGATCGGAAAGCCGCCGCCCGGTATGTCCCACATATAGGTCGCGACGATGCCGCCCGGCTTGACGACGCGCGCCATTTCGCGCGCGGCTTTTGCCGGGTCGCTCAGGAAAGTGATAACGAGCGCCATCGATGCCGCGTCGAAACTGTCGTCGGCAAACGGCAGGGCTTGCGCATCGCCGACGCGAAATTGCGCAAGCTTCGCTCCCGCCCGCGTGCGCGCGTAATCGATCTGGCCGTCCGACGGATCGATGCCGGTCACCGCGGCAGGCGCCGCGCGCGCGATCAGCACTTCGGTGAAGGCGCCGTTGCCGCAGCCGACGTCAATCCAATGCCGATGTTTGGGCGGATCGACCCAATCGAGGAATTTGGCGCCGGCGATTTGGCTCCAGCGGCCCATCAGTCGCTCATAGGCCTTGCCGTCGGTGAAGAGGTTGGTCAGTGCGTTCATTGGCAAAATCCGTCGATGCAGCGGGACATTATTCCGTGGCCTGATGTTGCGCGCCACTCGCGTTGATCGCCGCCCACACCCGGCTCGGCGTCGCCGGCATATCGATCTGCTCGATGCCGAAGGGCTTGAGCGCGTCGAGGATGGCGCTGATCACCGCCGGCGGCGCGCCGGTGGCGCCGGCTTCGCCTGCGCCCTTGACGCCGAGTGGATTGGTGGTCGCCGGCACTTCGGTGAGCTCGGAAACGAAATCCGGAAAATCTTCCGCGCGCGGCATGGCGTAATCCTGGAAGCTGCCGGTGACGAGCTGGCCGCCGTCGTCGTAGACGATCGCCTCCATCAGCGCCTGGCCGACGCCTTGGGCGACACCGCCGTGGATCTGGCCCTCGCAGAGCAGGCGGTTCATCACCTTGCCGACGTCGTCGACCGCGGCATAGCGGTCGAG
>Ga0335081_10003795_pt1 | contig 23790 bp, 23 predicted proteins | sample Lox_Sample_35_FD_206713 | JGI IMG/M metagenome (GOLD analysis project Ga0335081, IMG submission 206713) | Soil microbial communities from Loxahatchee National Wildlife Refuge, Florida, United States - Lox_Sample_3.5 | ecosystem: Environmental > Terrestrial > Soil > Wetlands | place: USA...
ATCATCGAGGGGGGGAAGGAGAAGCTCGGGCCGAACATGTGCTTCACGGTGGAGCCTGGAGTCTACATCAGGGGTAAGCTGGGCGTGAGGATAGAGGACGACGTCCTGATGGAGGGTAAGAAGGGCGCGGCCATCACAGACACCCCCAAGGAATTCGGCTGGTGGAAGTAGCTACTTCGACCTTGAGAACTGAGACACCATGGTATTGGTGTCGAGGACGTGCTTGGTCTTGACGATCTTGTCCATGACGAGGTCGTAGACCTTCTGGTCGCTGGGGACTACGATCTCCTTCTGAATGTTCATCACTGCCATGACGTCCCACTCGCCGGGGACGACGTGGGCCTCCTGGACCTCCTTGATCTTCATGAGGTCGTCGACGACCTCCTTCTCGTGGCCCGGTGAAGTCTTGATAAGGACGAAAGCCTTCTGGTAGACTGCCAACTGGGTTCGGCCGCCCCAAGGCTGCTTTTAAAAACTATTGGGAGTCCAACAGGGGATGTTGAGGAACGGCGAGGTTGCGGAGGTGCTGGACAGGCTGGGGGAGCTTGTTGAGGCGAACGGGGAGGACAGGTTCAAGGTGATCGCGTACCGCAGGGCCGCGACAAGCATCAGGAACATGGACGAGGACATCGAGACTCTCTGGAGGGAGAGGAAGCTCGAGGATATTCAGTACGTCGGGCAGGGGATTGCCAAGAAGATAGACGAGTATCTGAGGACTGGAAGGCTGCAGCTGCTGGAGAAGATGAAGGAGAAGACGCCAGCAGGGGTGCCGCTGCTGATGAAGGTACAGGGTATAGGGCCGAGGACAGCCTACCACCTCTCTCACGACCTTGGGATAAGCAGCGTGGAGGAGCTGAGGAAAGCCCTGGACGGGGGGAGGCTCAACGCGGAGTTTGGGCAGAGTGTGAGGGAGTCGTTCAGGGTGGGGATTGAGAGACTGCAGAGCTTCGAGAAGAGGTTGCTTCTCCCTGAGGCAGAAGGGATTTTCGAGAAGATGGCGTCGTACTTTGGTGCCCTGGGGATCGGAGTGAAGATGGCGGGGAGCCTCAGGAGAGGGAAGAGCACCATAGGAGACCTGGACCTGCTGTCAACGGATGCGAGGGTGATCGACGCCATCAAGGGGTGCCCTGGGGTCGCGCAGGTGCTGGAGAGCGGGCAGAGGAGGACAAGCGTGAAGCTGGAGGATGGGGTGCAGGTGGATGTGAGGCTTTTCGCGGAAGAGGAGCTTGGGGCGGCGCTGCTCTACTTCACAGGTTCCAAGGACCACAACATCGCCATGAGGAATGTTGCCATCGACAAGGGGTGGAAGCTCAACGAATACGGGCTGTTCAACAAGGCGGGGGGAAGGTTGGCTGGGAGGACTGAGGAAGAGGTGTACGAGAAGCTGGGGATGGAGTTCGTGCCCCCTGAGCTCAGGGAGAACAGGGGGGAGGTTGAAGCGGCGATGAATCGGAAGCTCCCGGAGCTGCTGGAGTTCGACGAGGTGAAGGGGGACCTGCAGATGCACAGCACATGGAGCGACGGATCGGCGAGCTTGGAGGAGATGGCTGAGGCAGCCAAGGCGAGAGGGTACGAATACATCGCCGTGACGGACCACTCGGTGTCCGTCAGGGTGGCCAACGGTCTGTCGGAGGAAAGGTTCAGGAAGCAGTGGAAAGAGATCGAAAGGCTGAACGACAGGCTATCCCCGTTCAGGATTCTGAGGGCGGTCGAGCTGGAGATAAGGAGCGACGGCTCCGTCGACTTTGAGAGGAAGTTCCTCGACGAGTTCGACCTGGTGGGGGCGTCGCTGCATCAGAACTTCAAGCAGGACGCTGAGAAGTTGACGGAGAGGGCTGTCAGGGCGCTGTCGCACCCGTCCGTGGACTTCATGTGCCATCCCACGAACAGGCTCATCGGGAGGAGGGAGGCCAACCCCATAGACATCCCCAGGGTGATCAGGACGGCGAAGGAAAACGGGAAGATGCTTGAGATTGACGGCGAACCCCGGAGGCTCGACCTGGACGAGGTGTGGGCCAGAAAGGCGAGTGAGGCAGGGGTCCCGATCGTAATCGATTCGGATGCGCACTCAGTGGGGGAACTGGACAACGTGGGCTACGGAGTCACCCTCGCGAGGAGGGCGTGGCTCGAGGCGAAGGACGTGGCAAACACAAGGAGCCTCGCGGCGTTCTTGAAGTTGGTCACCTAGGTCGTGCTCCAACGTTAATATCGGAACCCGGTGCCGTGGCCTTCGCGGGGGTACTCAAGCCTGGTCAAAGAGGCAGGACTTAAGCACAAACCGAGAAATCCTGTCCCTTAGGGGTTCGTGGGTTCGAATCCCACCCCCCGCATCTTAGGCCATGGGGACAAATCTCGGTTTCACACTATGGGGGAGAGATCTGAGTGCGTTGTGCTCAACAAAGGGTCTTACATGGTCGAGGCTGTCAAGGCACTCGACAACATCCTCGAGCGAATGCAGGCGCACCACACCAAGAAAAGCGCCCTTCTCCGTCGCCTGGCCCATGCTGAGACTTTCTTCAAAGGTTCCAAGGACAAACCGGGGCAGGATTAATAGAGGGCGAGGTAGTTACTGATGGCAATGAGCGCGCGGAGGGAAGCAAAGGATGCGGCACGAAAAGCATTCAAGGAGTCCAAGGATGCAGCGCGGAAGGCCTACAAAGATGCGGTGGCAGAAGCTTGGAGAGCGCGGAAGGAAGCAATAGTGGAGGCGCGTCGAGTCCGCAAGACTGCACTGTCCGAAGCACGTAAGCTGGGAAAGAAGACATAGCTGAGGGTCTCTCCTGTGGGGGCGATTAGCCAGCACCTAGGAAGAAAGGAAAGGCTCGGCAAAGTGGTGCAATTGCGTGACTGGGGCAATGACGGAAAAGGAATGCTTCAGCACGTGGTGATGCTGGCTCCGAGGACGTCTATGTCAAACATCTCCGCAAGCCTGGAGAGTTGTCAGCGGCTATGTTTAGCGCTTTCGTGAGTGCCACGAAATCATGCTTGACTACGGCACCGCCAGCCAATGGGGCTTCGATGTATTAATATATGTAAATGAATGACCAGAAGCCACTTGAGGGACGAGGCAAAAAGATCTGTACAGCGTTTGATTGAATTGGGCATGTGCCAGCCTTCAGATGTCGAGAGAGCCAGAGACGAAGCGAAGAAGTTCTCGTCTCCGGACTTCGCCATGAAAATACGGAAGGCCGAGAAACTGCTTGGAGCCGCCGGTGATTCCACCAGAATCAAGATCCTGCTGCTGCTGTCCGAGCGAGAAATGTGCGTCTGCGAGCTGGAATCAGCGCTTGGGCTCACACAGCCCACTACTTCGCACCACCTGGGCATATTGGAGCAAGCCGACCTCGTAGAAAGGAGCAAGAGGGAAAGGTGGGCATTCTACCGGGTCCGCAACTCTCCGACAGTCAGTCTCCTGAGGGATCTGACAAGCCAATGACTCTGGCACCGGGCTCGAAACCTAAACTGCTCTTCGTTTGTGTCGAAAATGCCGGCAGGAGCCAGATGGCAGAGGCCTTTGCAAGACGGAAGGGTTTCGAAGCCTCAAGCGCTGGTACCCAACCCGCGGTCACTATCAACCCCGCAGTAGCGGAAGCCATGGCAGAGAAGGCGTTCGTTTTCACCATGAAGAAGCCCAAGATGCTCACAATAGAGATGATCGACAATGCAGACCTTGTAATCACGATGGGGTGTTCCGTGGAAAAGGTCTGCCCGAGACCAATGCTCGAAAAGATGAACAAGAAGCTTGTCGACTGGAACCTCGAAGACCCCAAGGGCAAACCACTTCCCGAAGTGAGAAAAATCAGAAACGAAATTGAGAGGCGGGTCGAAGAGTTGCCAAAAGGCCAGCTAGCGACAAATCAGATCTAAGGTGGCAATCCGACTGTCTTGGGCCGACTACGGGACGAGATGCGTCTCTGAGCTAATCGGCACTTTCGCCCTTGTTGTCGCGGGACCATCTTCGATAATCCTCCTCTCGACGCTTTCGCTGTCCTCCACGCCAGAGGCGCTGTACCTGGTAGCTCTGACCTTCGGTGTGAGTGTTTCGGTGATCATCTTCCTTCTCGGAGAACATTCTGGTGCCGTAATCAATCCGGCACTCACGTTAGCTGCCGCATCCGCCCGGCTCCTGAGGCGGGATCTCGTTGTCCCATACCTCCTCTTCCAGACAGCCGGTGGCTTACTGGCGGGCCTGACCCTGAGACTTGTCTTCAGTTCCCGTGGAGACGCAGCCAGTCTAGGCTCGACGAAACTTGCAACCAGCGTCAGTCCCATGATGGGGATAGGCCTTGAAGCTCTGGGTACCTTCGTCCTGGCGGTGGCTGCCCTTGCTGCGACCGCATCGACCAGCCGAGCAGTGCTCCAATCTCTGACAGTCGGGAGCACTCTTACGATTCTGATACTGTTCATTGGACCATTAACAGGAGCTGGATTCAACCCGGCGAGAAGCCTTGGTCCCGCCGTCGCATCTGGATACTTCTCGAACCTCTACGTATATGCGATCGGACCCTTCGTTGGGGCGTTGCTTGCAGGACTCTTCTTCAGGCAAATTCGTCATTCAAGAAATCCAGTCCGGTCTCGAAATAGCTCAAAATGAGCCTTAGCCAATCCGAACAGAGTTTATTCTGAGCTTATTTTCCGCGGGGCCGGTGGGATTCGAACCTTAGGTTGAATGCGCACCCCCCGTACTGAGGTCGTCGGCTGGAGCCTGATGTAGCTGGGAGGCGGCGTACTAGTCGCATCTCCTGCTTTAGGGCCCACGTCTTGCCTCCGTCAGAAGATTCCTCCCCATGCCATCTGAACGAAGTCTGGGTGATCTCCGAGAAGATCCATCTCACCTTTCCTTCGCCCTTGTGCTCCGATTTCTCCTGCAGTTCGAGCACTATTTCGTCCCCGACCTTTCTGCCAAGGAACACACCGAAGTCGTTCTGCCGAGGAGAGACCCAGATGCTGTTCCAAAGGTGCGTTTCCGAGTTGTAGAAGCGCAAGGTGGTCCCTGCTGATACCAATCCTTTCTCACCCTCATAGTACAGCCACACGTCCTGAAGGGCTCGGCCATCAAGAATCCAGTTCCAGTGCACTTCACCCTTCCGGGCGACCCACTTCCCATCATCGTCCAAGAACCTGCTCTCCACTATTTCCCAGTCGCCGACGAACTGACCGAAGAGCATCAGGCGCTCTTTGAGAGTAGGGTCTGGCCCCGCGGCTCCTAGGCCTCCTGAGGTCCGAGGTGAGGTGATTTCCTTTCCCATTGGCAGGAGTGACTGGAACTCCGGACGAGAATTAAAGACATCCGGCCCGCAAGCTGCCTTTGCCCAGGGACGCGCGAAAGTGTTGGAGGGCCTAGCCTCAGCCCTGACCGGGGTGTAGAACCTCTGGTAGCCACGGGGCTCCATCCGTTCTCTTCATGCTGCGTCTAACTGGGCCTGTCTTCCAGACCCATGAGATGACCGGCGAAGGCCAGACTCCAGAACAGGACCGGATACACTATCATCCGCTCAAGTCCCCCTGGGCCTATGCCAAGCATCGCGCCAAAACTAACCCCGCTGTCTGGGACGTAAAGCAAGAGTGAGATGAGCGTGACGGCTCCAAGCACGATACCGAAGTACCTTAGGGGAGGTTTCTGTAGAGGACCCGACACGACAGCGGCAAGGCCTATGCCCAGAAATGTCACAAGGGAGAAGATACCGTGAAGGTCATAGGGAGCGCTTTCATTGAATATCCCCACTCCAATCGCTCCGATTCCAGCCAGCGCCACTAGTCCAGCTGTGGGTTTCCATCTGAAGTGGCGGTAGAGATAGAGGGCTGAAATCAGGATTGCAACCCCCATTATTGCTATTGATGTATCGAAGATGATCCATGAGTTCTGCGAGCCACACGAAGCCCCCGTGCCGCATGGAGGGCCAAGGTCGCTGATGTAGTTCTGGGAGACACTGTAGTTTGGATAGACGAACTCGGCAATCATCTCGAAAATCCCGAACTGTAAGACTCCGAGGAAGAGAGCGATGCCCGCCTTACCTCCATTGGTAAGCGTCATCACCCGAGCACTCTGGCGGTCCTGCTAAAAAGATACGCCTGCATGGGAGGGGGAAGGGCCGAGAAGCGTTAAATGCGGTGGGGGCACGTTGACCACCGTGCTCAAGGTCCTGGTACTCTCGCCCATGCCGGAGGGCCTGATCAGGCTGTTCTTCGCGGAGAGCATGGAGAAATACAAGATCGAAGCCGACTTCGTAACCGTCAACGAACCTGGCTCAGAGAAGCTGTGGAAGGAGCTACCGGATGCTGACGTCGTGATTGGAGACTATACCTTCAAGGTTCCCATCACCTCAGAGATGGTCGACCAGATGGCGAAGGCGAGGGTGATCGCCCAGCCGTCCACTGGCTATGACCACATCGACCTCGCCGCCTGCAAGAGGAAGGGCATCCCGGTCTGCAACATAGGGGGGGCGAACGCAATCTCAGTGGCGGAGCACACGTTGGCGTTGGCTCTAATGCTGCTGAAGAGGATCGAGTACGCCCACCGGAGGATGACAGAAGGAGCCTGGGTTCAGGAAGAGCTGCTCAACGTCGCAGCTGAGCTCCACGGGAAGAGATGGGGGATAATCGGGCTCGGCAGGATCGGGAAGGAGGTCGCCTGGAGGGCGAAGGCGATGGGAGCGAATGTGGCGTACACTGACATGCTCAGGCTCCCCGAATCTGAGGAGCAGAAGCTCGGGGTGACCTATCTCCCACTACAGAGGCTGCTGGCAGAGGGCGACGTCGTAAGCATACACGTGCCCCTGACAGAGCAGACAAAGGGAATGATGGGCGAGAGGGAGTTCAGGCTTATGAAGTCATACTCCGTCTTCATCAATGTGGCGAGAGGGGAACTGGCCGACGAGGCGGCGCTCGCGAAGGCAGTCGCCCAGGGGTGGATTGGCGGGGCAGGAGTGGACGTGTTCAGCTCCGAACCGTTGGCCCAGGACAATCCGCTCATCGTGGTTGCTCGGGAGGGAGGGAACATCGTCCTCACTCCGCACATCGCCGGTGCGACAAACGATGCGAGGCTCAGGATAATCCAGACCACGGTCGAGAACGTCGTCCGTGTGGTGCTTGGCCAGCCTCCTCAGAACGTCGTGAACCCATGAAGGTCTCCGAGCTCCTGGTACGCTCACTGGAGACATTCGGGGTTCAAAGGGCATACGGCCTGGTGGGGACGTCCATCCTTGAGCTGATGGACGCGCTGTACGGGAGCAACATCAGATATGTGTCGACGAGGCATGAACAGGTGGCGGTCAGCATGGCAGACGCCGAGGGGAGGCTGACCGGGAGGCCAGGGGTTGCCTTCGTCCATGGCGGAGCTGGGTTCCTGAACTCACTCGTCAGCGTAACCAACGCCTGGAAGGACGGCGCCCCGATGCTCCTCGTAGCTGGGGCAGTGAGGAGAAGGATGGTCGGGATGGATTCCTGGCTTGAGGTGCCCCAGACAGCAATGATTCAGAGCGTGGTCAAGAAGGCGTGGCGGGTCGAGAAGGGGACACAGGCTGCCAAGGCCTTCGCCGAAGCCTTCTCGTTGGCAGGGTCGCCTCCCTTCGGTCCAGTCTTCGTGGAAGTTCCCGAGGACATGTGGACCCAAGATGCTGGGAGGGAGGTCGCGAAGCTGGAGTTCACCCCTGCTAAGGTTGCCACCGACGAAGAGGTGGGGAAGGTGGCTGACACCCTCGGACGAGCGAAGAAGCCGCTCGTCGTAGCAGGTGGGGGGATGAACACCCCCGGAGGGGCGATGGCCCTGGCATCGCTGCTGTCCAAGACAGGGGTGCCTGTGGCGACCTCTGGAAACGGCAGGGGGACGATCTCCGAGGAGAGCGGCCTGGCACTCGGGAGGATAGGGTTCGGCGGCGGGAACGGGGTGGCTGACGGTGCACTCGGTAAGGCTGACGTCGTTCTTTGCCTGGGGTGCGGGCTTTCTGACGTGTCGACCTATGGGTTCAACCTCACCCCCCGAGGCGAGGTCTTCGTGATAGACATGGACCCGCTATGGGACAGAAAGCCGATTCCCTGCACGATGCACTTGGCCTGCGACGCCGCAGACTTCGCTCGAAGGCTCGGAGAGGCAACAGGAGAGGGCAAGCCGCGGGAAGAATGGACCGGGTACATCGATAAGGAGCGTAGGTCGTGGGGGAGTATGTTGGAGGAGGGCGCGTCGCGGGTCAAAGATGGGTTCGTCAACCCCGCACGCTTCCTGAGGAAGCTAGACGGAGGGCTGCCGAGGGACACGATTCTCACAGTGGGTCAGGGGCTCCATGTGCTCTACGCCTATGCCTTCTTGAGGGTAAGGACGGCCCGCTCGTTCCTGGCTGCGACGAACATGGGGGCAATGGGGTTCGTTTTCCCCGCCGCCCTGGGTGCCAAGATGACGTTCCCGGAAAGGGAGGTCGTCGGGGTGATGGGAGACGGGGAATTCTTGATGACCGTCCAAGATATGGAGACGGCGGTAAGAGAGAAGGTGGGAGCGAAGATTGTCGTGGTGAACGACAACTCCTACAGGGTCCTGTTGATGAGGCAGAAGATTCAGAAGATGGGGAGAGTCTTCGGGACCACTCACTCGAACCCAGATATGGCCAAGCTAGCTCAGGACTTCGGGGCTGAAGGGATGGTGGTCGATTCCGAGGACAAAGTGGATGAGGCGGTAGAATTTGTGATGAGGAAATCGGATGTTCCTCTCGTTGTTGAACTCAGGGTCGACCCTGAGGACCTCCCCCCTCTGAACATCCAAGGGTCCCTGATGTTCTAGAACTCAGGGAGTATCATTAGCCCCTCGCCCGGGTCCCCGATCGCTTTGTATTTGCCCGTCGTGTACATCAGTCCGACGAGGGCGGACGTCGCAGCGTCGAGCTCGTCCCCGGTCAGCTGGTCGTCGGGCTTGCCCAGGTCCACTCCGTAATTTCGGAGGGCGCCGGCGAGGGAAAGGAGGCCCGCCTGCTTTCGGGGCATCTTGAGAAGGTCTTGGATTGCGCCTGGATAGCTTTCAATCGCCTCGATCCCCCTGGCTGAGAGGGAGGCGCGGAGGCTCATTCCGCGGACCGTAAGCATCCTCATCGGACCCAATGAGATCGGGAAGAACCTGATGTGCATACGTTGGAGCTCCTTGTCGCACTCCCTGAAGTGAGGGGGGCCTCTGTCCTCGATGCTCCTTCTCCCCCTTGGGAGGAACAGGGGGGCGTCGATGCTGACGACGGAGGGCGCGGCCGCGAGGGTGCTCGAGAGAATCTCCTCGTCGGTCTGCAACACCTTCGTCCTGCAGCGCATCCCGGCATCCATCACGCAGAAACCAGTGCTTCTCTTTGGACTCCCCGCCAGGTCGATGCCGACGACTGCCCCGAAGAGGCGTTTCACAACGGGGTCCCCTCTGGTTGAGAGGTTTTTATGAACGTCTCCTGCGTCCATGGGACATGGATTTCCTTGCCGAGGCGAAGCGAGCGGAGCCTGAAATCATCAAGACCAGGCGGACGCTGCACCAGAGGCCGGAGCTGGCCTACCACGAGGGGCAGACGGCGAAGGTAGTCGCTGAACGGTTGGAGTCTATGGGGATAGAGGTCAGGCGGGGGGTGGGAGGGACAGGGGTTCTCGGTACTCTCGAGGGCGGGAAGAAGGGGCGGGTGGTGGCCCTTCGCGCGGACATGGATGGGCTCCCGGTCCAGGAAATGTCGGAGGTCGAGTTCAGGTCGAAGAATGACGGCGTGATGCATGCCTGCGGCCATGACACGCACATGGCGATGTTGTTGGGAGCTGCAAGGATTCTAGCCGAGAATAGGAAGGAGCTCTATGGGACGGTCAAGTTCCTCTTCCAACCAGCCGAAGAGAACGGGGGTAGAGGAGGGGCGCTCCCGATGATAGAGGACGGGGCGATGAAGGACCCGAAGGTGGACTACGTGTTCGGCCTGCACATATCTAGCACGAAAAAGTCGGGGGAGATTGGATTCAGAGAGGGTTCGTTCATGGCCGCCCCGGACACTTTCAAGGTCAAGATAGTCGGGAGGGGCGGTCACGGCTCTGCCCCGCACCAGACTGTGGACCCAATCTATGTGGCGGCCCACGTAATCCTGGCACTGCAGGGGGTGTCTTCGAGGATGATAGACCCGGTCAGCCCCTTCGTAATCTCGGTGGGCGCGGTACATGCAGGGACCAAGGAGAACATAATACCCGACGTGGCCATCCTTGACGGCACAATCAGAACGCTGGACGAGCGGACGAGGAGGAAGGCCAAGCAGAAGGTCGAAGCGGTGGCAAAGGGGGTGTGCAAGACTTTTGGAGCCACGGCCGAGGTCGAGTTCGAAAAGGATGCCTACCCCGTCACAGTTAACGACCCGAACGCGACCGAGAAGGCGGTCAGGGTGTTGAGGCGGTTGCCGGGGGTGAAGGTGATACGGACAGAGCCCGTGCTGGGAGGAGAAGACTTCTCGAGGTTCCTCCAGAAGGCACCGGGGATGTTCTACTTCCTGGGGACGGGAAACCCGGCCAAGGGGTGCATCTATCCCAACCACAGCTCGAGGTTCAAGGTGGACGAGGACGTACTAAAGCTGGGAGCGGCGTCGCTGGCAATGCTGGCCTACGAGTTCGGGAACCCCAAGGGCCCGAAGTAGGTGCGCGCGATGTACGCTACGAAGGTCTCGGATAGAGTCTACATGCTGGACACTTACGCCCTGGGACAACCGAAGACGGTCAGCGCATACCTGGTGAAGGGGGAGAAGCCCATGCTCGTCGACTGCGGCTACGCCTCTTCCTACGCGAACGTACTGACTGGGCTCGCAGAGGTAGGTGTCATGCCGAGTGACATGAGGTACATCGTCCCGACTCATGTCCACCTCGACCATGCGGGAGCGGCGGGGAGACTCCTAAAGGAGATGCCTAACGCAGAGGTTCTGGCTCATGAGAAAGGGGTCCCGCATCTCCTGGACCCTACGAGGCTGATTGAAAGCGCAAGCAAGGTGTTCGGGAGGGAAATAGTGGAGCTGTACGGGAAGCCCGACCCTATATCGGCCGAGAGGGTGACCTCGATCGGCAAAGAGGCGCACCTGGACCTGGGGGGAGGGATGACTGCGACCCTGATGCACGCGCCGGGGCACGCCCCGCACCAGTTATCGGTGATGCTCGATAGTACGAAGACTCTGGTGACCGCTGATTCGGTGGGGATCGTCTACCCTGGGATGAAGGCGATGATTCCAACGACGCCGCCCCCGAGTCTGAACCCGACTGAACTCGTTGCTACTGTGGGTGCGCTTCGGCAGACCACCCCCGCCGAGCTCCTCGTCCCCCACTTCGGGGTCAGGAAGGACGTCGACTTCGTGTTCGACAGGACCACTGACCTCGTCGAACTCTGGGTGGAGAGGGTCAAAGAAATGTGGAGAAAGGGGATGTCATTGGACGAGGCATCGGAGTTGATGGAAGAGGGGGTCCGTCGAGAGGCTGGGGGAGGCGAACTGGCCATCTATGCGAAGGTGTCAGTCAGGACCTCGGTGATGGGAATAATCCACTATTTGGAGAAGAGCGCCTGAGGGACCATTCGTTCGAAGAATAACGCTTGAATAGCGAGTCGGTCAGTAAGCGTGTATGCCACTGGTCTATGCTTGCATAGCACCCCACGGTGGCGAGGTTATTCCAGCTCTTGCCGGAAGGCAGCTCGCCCTCTATGCACCGACGAGGAAGGGGATGCGAGAGCTCGCGTCAAGGATGAAGGCTGCCTGCCCGGAAGTGATAGTCATCGCGAGCCCGCACAACCTCAGGATGGTGAAACATATCGGCGTCGTGACTTCAGCGTACTCGTCGGGAAAAGTGGCGGAGGGGAAGCGGGAGGTCAGGTTGAGTGCGACGTGCGATGTGGCGTTTGCGAGGAAACTAGTGGAAGCGGCTGAGCTCGCGGGGCTCCCGGTAGTGGCCGCGAACTACGGGGCACTCGAAGGTCCGATGTCCGACCTGGCCATGGATTGGGGAACACTCATCCCGCTCTGGTTCTTCCTTCGGGGAGCTCGACTCAAGAGCAGCATAGTTATCGTCACCCCCTCGCGAGGTATCCCCATCGCCCAGAACGTCGAATTCGGCAAGGTCGTTGCGAAGGTCGCAGGGAGGGACGTCAAGCGTGTGGCATTCGTAGCCAGCGCAGATCAGGCTCACGCTCATCGGAAGGATGGCCCCTATGGGTTCAGCCCAAAGGCGAAGGAGTACGACCAGTTGGTTGTCGAAGCGGTGAGGGGAGGCACCCTGGACTCGCTGATGAAGATGGACAGCGAGTTCGTTGATGCTGCGAAGCCTGACAGCCTGTGGCAGGTCGCAATGCTTGCAGGTGCACTGTCCGTCGCCCCCATGGAGGGGGAGCTCCTGTCATATCAGGTTCCGACATACTATGGCATGCTATGCGCCAGCTACGCCCCCTCGCGCTGAAGTCAGCCGATGTATTGGAAGATTTCGTCCAGGCTCTTCATGCAGGGACAGTCAAAGATGGGCTGGGCGCCTTCTCGATCGATCAGGAGCCCATTCATTCCGGCGTTCCTTGCGCCCACCACGTCCGCCTCGTATACATCCCCCACATGGATTGCTTCCTCGGGTGGAACATCCAAGTCCCTCAAGGCCATCCTGAATATCTCGGGGTGGGGCTTCGAATACCCAACTGCTCCGGAGATAATCACGCTCCCGAGGAACTTCGTCAAACCTAGGGACTCGACCACCTGGTCTGTGTCGGCGGGGGCGTTGGAGATGAGGCCCATGGAAAATCCCCCTCGGGCAAGCTTCGTGAGCGTAGGGTGGACGTCGGGGTAGAGCTCCAGCGGAATCTCTCCTTCAAGTTCCGGCCACCTCTTTCGCACAAGCCTCGAAACATCGAACGCCACTGAGGGGCTTTCGCTGGGGAAGAGCTTCGTGAACACCACCTCGTCGAGGTGTCGATAGGCATCCTCGGTCTGCTCAGGGGTCATCACCCGGCTGGAGTAGGCTTCGAGCCACCACCCTTCGAGGCCAGTGTAGGCAGAGTGGATGCGTTCGATGCTGGCGTCCCTTCCTTCCTCCTTTAGGACCCTGCGGAATATCCTGTCTCGTCTCATTACCAGGAGAGTGCCCCCCAGGTCGAAGAAGACGGCGCGTATGCTCAACGGGTCACCCTGTAGTCGCCCACCTTCCGTGGGAACCGCGACTCATGCGTGGAACCCGGGGATGAATGGGGTTACAAGCATGCTGAAGAGAAGAAGGCAGAGCACGACGGCTGTGATAACGATGTAGAGCCTGTCCCTCTCTGCCGCAAACAGGAACACCGAGATTGAAACGCGAGACACGGGAGTGGCGATTAGCAGGATTACCCCGAGCTCTATCAACGAGTAGGGGTTGAAGGCGGCAAGACCACGGAGAAGACCGTTCAGGGAGTAATCGAAAATGCTGTGGGGGATTGTGTTGGGGTTGTATGTCAGGAAGCTCGACGTGTCGGAGTAGCTACTGGACGCGGCCAGGCGTAAGACCCCTGTGAGTATGACGATGCCCGAAATCAGCACGCCGTAGCGCAGGACGTTGCCGATGATGAGATTCATTGAATCAGGATCTTTCAGGTTCAAATCGTGACCCCCAGGGCACTGAGTATCATCTGGACGGCGGTGACGGCGAGGACGATTGCGAATACCTTCCGCACGGTGGGGTTGCGCGAACGCAGGAGGATACGAGCTCCTATGAACGCGCCAATGAGTATCCCCAGCGCCACCGGGGCTACGATGATTGGGTTGACGTCTCCTCTCGCGTAGTAGATTCCGGCGCTAGCCGCAGCGGTCACCCCTATCATGAAGTTGGAGGTGGTTGTCGAGACCTTCATCGGCAGCTTCATGGCGAGGTCCATGGAAATCACCTTGAACGCCCCGCCCCCTATCCCAAGGAGTCCGGAGAGAACCCCTGCGGCCGCGGTCCCCACGAGACCCGCCGCCGGCTTTGTAGCGTTGTACTGCACCACCGACCCGTTGGGCTCAGAATAGGAACCAGTTAGCCTAAGACGCCGCGAGAGGCCCTTGAGGTCGGGGGATTTTGGCACGTCTTCGCCTATCTTCATGACGGTGGGCACAAGGGTGAAGATCAGGATGACACCGAAGATCAGCTCAAGGGCCGGGGAGTTGGCGTAGGAGGCCAGCGCAGCTCCTACGATCGCGCCTGAAGTGCTCGCGAGTTCGAGGAACATACCCACCCTGATGTTGGTCACCTTGTCCTTGACGTAGGTGGAGGCTGCGCCGCTTGAGGTCCCTATGATCGCAACTATGCTCGCCCCTATCGCGAAGTGGATGTCCACGCCCAGCAGCAGAGTGAGCACCGGAATGATGACCACCCCCCCACCTAGGCCCACGATAGAGCCGAAAACGCCCGCGAAGATAGAAACGAGGAAAAGGATGAGGGTGAACTCTAGTAATAACAAGCAGTCGCATCCGCGCTTTGCTCTATACTTAGATTTTACCAGCCTTCTCCCGGCGAAGTGGATTCGGTTCAGCCTGATGCTTCGAGTGCGGCCACAATCCTCTCATGGCTCTTCTGGATCCCCTCTACTCCTGTGTTGAGGATGATGCAGGGAACCTTCCAGTTATTGAACATCGACCTGAAGAAGCCGGCCTGCCGAGTGTCGTCCAATTCGAGAAGGTACGGGTTGTACCAGGGCTCGTAGGAAGTAGTCCCCCACTTCTCCTTGGGGCCCGCTCCAGGGAGGACCATGTACTCCCCCCTCTGAAGGATGCTGATTGCCTGCTCTGGGGAGAGTGTCACTTCGGCAGGACTGTGGTCGTCCCTCCGAAGCAGCACTACGAGGTTGATTGGTACCTCGTCGACGACTTTGTGTGGGCCGAGGATGTCCTCCCTCTTGACGAGGACTCGGGAATTTGCGAAGGCATAGTAACACCAGTGCTTGCCGCCGTCGAACACGCACGTGTTCTTAGTGAGAGAGCACATGCTCTCACCAGTGGGGTAATCGCAATCCTCTTTCCGCATGGTCACGTTCTCGTTCATCGACCTGTCAAAGACTTCCCTGAGCCACTCCTGCTCCCTCTGAGACTCCGATCGCATGTAGAGGGCCCTTTCGGGTTGCCGCGCTATCAGCGGGGTCACAGGGCTCTTGGAGGTGGGGTCGGGGAAGGAGACGTAGGCCCAATCGTCGCCGCATATCTTCCCCTCTCCGTTCAAGAATATTCGGAAGGACTGGGTTGTCTTGCCTGTACCGGTGGGCGCGATTATCACCACTCCCTTCCCTTTGTAGAGAGCGGTAGCGCCGTGAATCGAGAGTGTGTTCTTTTCCTGCTCCAGGACGGCGGCCGTGACCCCGAGGGCCCACGATTTGCACTGGCCGTAGTACTCGGTGTTGACGAAAAGAGCAGTCCTGAGCTCAGGACAGTAGTAGGCCGCGGGCTCCATGCCTTCCAGCCCGTTGGCTGAATAGATCCTCGCCTTGGGGGCTTCCGAATCGGCTGCCTTCCACCAGTTGCCAGTCCAGAATTCCGCCTGGTGGGGGCTGTTAGTGTTCAGCTCAACGACGACGCCGTTGAGGTCGGCCTTGAGGGAGGAGAACCCGGAAGCGTTGAGGGTAGACCTCGCCCGCTCTAGCAGGGGGAGGAACTCAGATTTCGGGGTGTCTTTCCTAGCCTGGACGCGCGCCCTGGATTGCGTGGTGTAGTTGTGTAACTCGGCTACCGCCATGCGAGAGCTCGAAGCGATTTTCATGGCTTAAAACCCTTGATGGGTTTTTCCCTGAATTATCCGAATGTCGAAGTAGGCGCGCGAAGTGATAGGCTTGAACTAGCGCGAGACCACCATTGGAGTCGGGGCATGTGGGTGCAGGTCGGAGAGCCCGTACCTTCCAGCCTTTTCGACGTCCAGTCCTCCCCTCTTGCAGATGCTTCTCACTATGCGGAGCATTCCCCAGGCCCCCATCGCCAGAAGGGCTCCGGTGACATACCTCGTGGTCGGATTCTGCTCGCTCGAAGCGCGTGTTGTATTACGCATCGCGACCTTGGCAAGGTGCCGGTAGGCCGCATAGTAAACCGCGAGCTGAGATTGGTCGAGCTTCATCGAAGTGAAGTCCCTGCTCTTCAGAAGGCCCAGGGGAACGTTCTGCATGGGGGTGATGGTGAATTCGAACGGGAGCCCGTTGTCCAGGGTGGAGTTGCTCATGCGGTTGATAAGTGCCACAGTCTCCCAGTTGTCCTCAGGCGTCTCGCTCGCCTGACCGACCTGGACGGTGAATGCGGGGCGCCAGTAATTCTTGTTCATTATGTAGGTCCCCCTCCAGACAATGTCGGCCCACGAGCCGTCGGGGCCCACCTTCAACGGCAGGGTCTTGTTCGGCATATGCTGCGCGGCGAGGCGGTCGCTCCCTGTCTCGACACCCACCTGCAATCCAATCCAGTTGTCCGGGCCAGACCGCATCAGCCTCGCAAGCTTGCTCATCAAGTCGGGGTAAGCCGCAGGAATTGAAATGCGTCCGTGAGTCGGGTTGGTGTGGCCGATGCCCGGGGTTGACATAACAGTCCTGACGAGCTCGCCGATTGCTTCCTCGTTCGGGACGAAATTACGGCCATGCTCGTATGCAAAGAATTCGTCGCTGTGAAGCCAGGCGTTGCTGATACCTGCGCGGGTGTTCACCTCCAGCTCCTTCCTGACCTTCTCAGGAGGATAGTATCTGAGCGGCCTGAGCGTGACCTCGCAGAAGTCGCAGCCGATTCCGCAGCCGCGCATCACCTCCACCATTCCTTTGACCGTCGGGTTGACTATCTCCGGTATGTCCTCGAGGGTAGGGAACTGCCTAGAGAATTGATACCTCGAGATGAATTTCGAGCTCGCCTCCCATCGCTTGTGGAACTGTGCGTCGAATGTCTGGAAGCCGCGGAAGAACTCGGTCCTCTCCCCCGCATCTTCGACCATGTATTGGAAGAGGTCGGAAGCTATGTCGTCGGCCTCCCCCTGGAAGGCGAAGTCTATGCCGTTCTTCTCTAGTTCCTCTGGGCGGGCCGTCAGTTCCCAAACCCCCGGTCCGCCGACGACGAGTTTCGCCTTTTTCCCGGCCCTGGCGCGGTTGATGCGAGCAAGGAGCGTCTCGAACTCCTTCTGGACGTAGGCGGGGGAGCTGGATTCGAAGAACACAGTGTAAGACATCGTGAGAGGACCGAGTCCCAGTGGGTCCATGGTGGTGACCCCAATCAGCTCGGTGTCGTCGTCTATGAAATCCTCCAGGTGGTTCTCGTGGGCCACTACTACGTCCTCTCGTGGAATGTCCTTGAGAAGCGCAGCTTCCAACTTCCTAATGGAATAGGGGGCGAGGTGCGCCCTTCCTTCGACAGCTGGAGGAGGCGGACCCCTAAGGAAGGAGTAGATCGATTTCGGGAGTGCGCTCGTTGGTGCGCTGGCTAGGAAGTCGAGTAAGGGTACGTTTCTGTAATTGCGAGATAGAGTGGTGTCAGACACAAGAACATATCGCACCAAATTCGCATCGACGGCAGCATTGGTAGGGGTGCCTAAAAAATCTAGGGCTTGGGGAGAGCACGTTTCATTTGGCCGACCCGGTCTCGTTGGCGATGTCGGCCATGGACAAGCCCGAGTGCGCGGAGAGGTCGTAGGAATTGGCGTCGTATCCAGAGACGCAGAACACGTCCCTGTGCTTGATTAGGAGCCAGGCCTCCCTGGCGCCCCCTAGCCCCTTTGTCCGGACGAGGGCGAAGGAGCCGCGTAGCTTGGTGCCATAGAGGGTAAACTTCAGGTTCCCGCTCTCGAGCTCCTTGCTAGCGACCCGTGATGCCTCTTCCCTGTCCCTAACTTCCCGCCGAACCCCCTTCGAAATCTCAACTTCCGGGTTGTAGGTGCCTTCGTCCCAGATCATGACGACACCGGCGCCGTAGCTCCCCTTGTGGATCACCCCCTCGAAGTGTCTGTACTCCATCTCGTGGGGGCCCGTTGGCATGGCCAGGCGCCTCACCCCAGGGTCTAGGCTAGGGCCCTTGGGGACTGACCATGAGGGCATAGTCTCCGCGATTTCGAGCCTGAAGTCGTAGTGGAGCGAGGTCGCTCTGTGCTTGTGGACGACGAACGCGAAGAGGCCGTCTGCCATGAAACCGTTGTGGAAACGGGTGGGAAAAGGGTTTACGAAGGCAAAACACAGTTCAACGGCCATGAGGTGCTTGCTTTTTCTTGTAAGAGGACAGTGCCCTTGGGAACACTCGGCCCTCCTCAGCTGCCGTGTGCTCTTCGAGAAGGGCGAGGAGTTTGGCCTGCTCCCCTGCGAGGTCCGAGGCCGTCATGGAAGCCAACTCGGCTACCTGCTTCATCAGCTGGTGAATAGGGCGGTGTTGCTGGAAGATCTTGATTTCTTGCTCTGCGCCCTTCACTCCGAGGTCGCCTATGAGAATCCTGAGGACTGAAGCCTCCTCGTCGGCGATATGCTGCCTGAACACCCGATCGACCTCCTGAAGGGCCATCGAGGCCTCAGGGAAGGAGGCACTTTCGGCGGCGCGCCTGACCTTCAGAAGTCCCTCTCTCATCGCCGAGTGCTCTTCGACGAGGAGCTTGACGAGAGTTTCGAATTCTAGCTTTCTGGGGGCGTACCTTGTCTCTGCCATGCAGGTTCTGTCGGCTTGCGCGAGATATGAACCCGCCTCTTCTACGAGGCAGGAGTCCGCCACAGAGCTGAAAAGCCGATGATTTTGTTCCTATGATGCGACGGAGCACGTTCTTGACGAATCCATGGGTGAGACCCCTGAATCCAAGCGCGAGAAGGGGGGAATCAGGAAGGATTCTGATGTGAGCTTCAAAGTTTCATCGAAGCTCCTGGGAACGGGAAGGGATGTACACGTGTACCTCCCCCCTTCCTACGGGGAGAAGCCGCTCAAGGGATACCCCGTCCTCTATCTGCACGACGGTCAGAATGTGCTCAGCTCAGCAGGCAAGGACGCCGCCTTCGGGTGGGGGAGCTTGGAACTAGACCGCACCGTTGACTTTCTCTGTCGGAAGGGGAGAATGGAGGAGATAATCATGATTGCCATCGACAACGGCCCACGGCGCCTCGATGAGTACAGCGGGCGTCGCAGACCCTTTGGGGAAGCGAAGAGGACACCCTTCGAGGAGTATGAGGATTTTCTTATCACTGAATTGAAGCCACGAGTAGACCGCGGGTTCCGCGCACTCTCCGGGCCGAGCAACACCGCGGTGATGGGATCTTCAATGGGGGGTCTCTGCAGCCTTGTCCTGGCCTGGGGCAATCCAGGCGTTTTTGGTGGCGCGGCGAGCCTATCTGGCGCGTTTCCGACCTACCGACCCAACTTCCTGGATGACGTCCTCATGGAATACCAGGGGCCGGCCAAGCCAATCCGCGTATACCTTGACTCTGGGGTTGTAGGTCCTCATGGCAGCGACGACGGGCGCAGCCGGACCAGACGGGCCGCAGCTGAGCTGAGACGCATCGGTTGGACACGCGAGAAGCTCATGGTCTTTGAGGATAGGAAGATATTGACCCGCTCTGACTTGGAGAAGTCAGACCTCCCCCCGAGCAAGTGGGCTGAGGCTCAAAATAGCCAGCACAACGAATTCTATTGGAGGAAACGCGCGTGGCGGGCGCTTACATTCCTATTTCCCCGAAAGTGATGGTTTACAACGTCTGGTCGAGTCGTGTCTTCGTTGACTTGGACGCACCGGGTACAGTACTTCACCAACGTCCAAATTTCAGTAGAGTCGGATCTCCGTGCTGTTCTCGGCTAAGGAAGCATGTTGTGATTCAAGGGGCTGGCTGCTATTCGTGTTCTGCTGGGCGAAGATGGGATAAGCATTATAGAATGCACCTCGCCGGATTTGCCCAGGTCTCGAGAGCTGCCGAAAGGTGTACCTTCGAAGAAGGAATCGTCTGTTGTCAACTGGCTCCTTGAGGATAATCAACCTTCGATGAGGTATCTCACTCTCACCGAGCTTCTGGGGATGAAAGAGAGGGACGTGGAGGTAAAACGCGCCAGGGAGGCCATCACCAAGACCGGCTGGGCGAAAGACATACTCGATGAGCAGCTACCGAGTGGGGCTTGGTACCAAGAAAGGGGTCTCTTCATGCCGAGGTTCCTCGCAACATTTTGGATGCTACTGATCCTCTCCGACCTCGGTCTCAACAGAAGAGATCACCGGGTAGATAGGGCGTGCCAGCTGTGGATGGAACGCAACGCCACGAAGGACGGCGGGTTCAGCCAGAGCGGGCAGAAGGGAGGTCACCTGTGTATCACCGGGAACGCAGCGCGTGCTCTGGTCAAGTTCGGGTACGTGGACCACCCAAAGGTGAAGAGAGCCTTCGAGTGGTTCGTGAAGAATCAGGCGGAGCGGGGTGGATGGTCGTGCTGGAACTTCGGGAAGCCCCCCTATACGCAAAGAACGCTCGACTCATGGGAGCCGTTGAGCGCCTTCGCAGTGTATCCGAGGCAGAAATGGACTAGGAGCATGAAGCTCGCCTGCGAGAAGGGCGCTGAATTCTTCCTCGAGAGGGAACTTCACAGGCAAGGGGCTCGATGGGAACCGTGGTACCGATTTCACTATCCGGTTCATTACTACTACGACGTTCTAGTGGGGCTAGACTTCATGACAGCGCTGGGTTATTCTGGGGACAAGAGGTTGGGATTTGCCGCATCGCTCCTCAAGGAAAAGCGCAGAGAAGACGGAAGGTGGGACCTTGACGCTAACCGTCCGGAGGAATCGGCCGCCCTGACTTCATTCAGGCGCAGTCATCCCGGTTCGAAGGACTTGACCCCCGTCGTCCTGGAGCAACCTGGCCGACCGAGCAAGATGATAACACTGCGCGCCATGAAGGTCCTCGCCAGACTCGAGTGAACCCCGGGCTTCAGCTCGATGGCAGCCGAGCGACCACCCCATGTTGCACCTGGTTGGCTTGCCACTCCGCATGGCATGGGCTGGTACCCCCGTTGGGGTTTGCATCAATAGAAACCTCGCGTGGGCTCCTGACCGAGTTCACTCCCAGCGGATTCGACTTCGGCACTGCCTATCGACCCCTGCGATGGTGGCGCCTTCTTGGGTCCAATGCGACAATATCGAACAGGATTTTCCGGAAATTGACTGTCACACTCCTGGCGAGGAATCGGTCGTTTATGACCATGCTTCTCAAGTCAAAGGCGCCCTTCTCATGGAAGTCGAACCTTTCGAAGGACAGGCAGGAAGTCAGGTATTCCTCGAGACGACCAAGATTGGGGTCGACGACGACCTCCGTCTGGAGTGGTTCTGACTTCGAGGCGAGAAGAAGGTCGTTGAGCGCGTCGATCGCAGCCACGTAGTTCTTCCAGGCTTCTTCCGCGAATCGGGGGAAGACGCCGTTGGCTGCCATCTTCGCCTTTAAGGAGCCGCCCGAATCTTCGGAGTATCTTTTCAGCAAATGCGCCTTTATGTTAAGCTCGTTGGACCTGTCGAACTTGTAAAGGAACTCTCGGGCCATGGGCTCGAACTCGGTCTTGTAGGCGTGGTTGAGGGAATCCCCAAACGACCCGCACGCCAGCAGAAACCTCGCCATCTGGTAGTCCCCGGATATCAGCGCGCTGGAAATGATGTGGGCGAAATCAGGCTCGTATGGAATTTCGCTCATCAAGAGTCCTTTCTTGGTTATCCTGCGGGGATGGGGTTCTATGGCTCCAATTTCGGATAACCAGTCTTCCGCGAAGCTCATCTCCATGGGATTCACCTTCGACATGAACTTGAAGCTGGAAAGGTCGAGACCATACTTGGACATCAGGAGTACTAGGTCGAAGGGAGTCTCGCTTTCAAGTGACTTGCGCACAGGTGTAGGTTCAATCCTGCGTGGAATCGGCGAGTCGGTGAGTATCACTGCACGGCCAGGCTTGAATCGGCCGATCCTACCCATCATCTGGAGGAGGGAGTTGTTGTCCAATTTGTTGTACTTGAGTGTCTTCTGACCCTGCCTGTCCTTGCTATTGATCACGTCGTTGAATATCAACACGTTATCTACGTAGATGTTTACTGAGGAGGCTATGACGTTCGTGGCGAAGATCCTCAGATTCCTATCCCGCTCGGCCCTCCTTTGGATTCTGTTGACCTCGGAGCCTTCCAGCCCGCCGTGCACGTACACTCCGCCGTAGCTCCCCGCGTATTTCTCCACGAGACGCCTCGTTGGGAGGAAAACCAGCCATGATTCGTCCCTGGGCTGGGTGTAAAGATACCTCGATAGGGTATCGAACATGGCGTCAAGGTCGCGAACGAGCTCCACCTCGACGTTCACGGGGAACCTCCTGCCGCTAACGGAGTAGAGCTTGGAAATCCCCATGAAGGCTAGGAACTCCCGGGGGTCCACGGTGGCGCTCATCACCCTGAACAGGTTCTTCGTTTCAGATTCGTCCTTTTTCGCCAAGGACATGCAGAGCTCCAGCTGGGAGGACATCTGGTGGCTCTCGTCGAAGTATATCGAACTCCCGGCTATGGAGCGGTCTGCCAGCATCCTGATCAGGACACCGTCGGTCACGATCTTGATTTTTCCCTCGATGTTGACCTTGGTGTCCTTGGTTATGATTGCCAGGTGCTCCTTGACCTCGGGGTGTAACGCCTCCAGCGAATAGTACAGAGCGTTGCAGGAAGCCCTCGATGGTTCGCGGATTATGATGTGCCGGCTTCTCCCGGACTTCTCGAACTCGTGAATCGGGACCACCGTGCTCTTTCCCGTCCCTACCGCCCCCAGGAGGACGAAGTGGTCCGAGAAGTCCATGGAGTCGAGCACAGAGAAAATGGGCAAGTCAGGAATTACTGTCGGCTGTCGATGATGGGGTGAACCTTCTTCCTCCTCGGGGACAACAGAGTCGACCGAATCGTCCATGCCAGCTTCACTCAATGTGCTCCACTTGGTGTCAAATTTCAGGCCGATTTGAATGTAGGCACCCCAATGTACCCCGCGCATCTGCCTCCATGGCCTCGCACCAGCGAACTAGATCCCTCGCGAATGTCGGCAGCCGGTTGGCAACGCAAGGCGCGATCGCCGACGCGTCCGAAGGGGGTCGAATGGGCGGGGGATATAATGCGACGAGAAGATCACCAAGCAATCTTTCGAGACCGTCAGTGGCGAAGCCATGGCTAGGAGAATTTGGGAACTATGCTAGTGTATGACTGGACTGGCTCCACGACCGGTGCCCGATAGCACGAAGCGACACAAGGATCTGCAGGCTCTAATCACGGCGAGCATGGAGTGAGACTAATGAAGGCCGCGGATAGTGGAATTTATCCTCGGCCCGGCTTCTGGAGGAGGACTAGCCCTCTGTCGGGTACGACTCCGGCTACTCAATGATTCTCTGCATCCTGCCAACGGGAGCAAGAGAATGTGCTGCCATGTACAGAGCGAAACCCACCCCCAGGAAGAGGATCGCGAAAGTGCCAGGGATGTTGAAGTTGAAAAGGATGAAATAGAGAGCCAACCCAAAAGCCAGCCAAAGGAAGTGGCGTCTCAGAGTGGCGTCCCACTTGGCTCTGTAGGCAGCAGCGGCGATCAGGACGACTCCTATGAAAGGAAGGTTGATGAGATAATTGAAGTCGAAATTGAAGAAAGCGTTGCCGTAGGTGCCGTCATTTATGCCGTTGAGCACGTCGGTGTTGTTCGTGATTGCGGCGTAGCCGACGACCGCCATTATCAAGCCCAGGGTAAAGAGCACAATAGCCCAGAGTGGTATCCGTATCTTGCTCCAAAGAAGCGTATCTCGAAGAAGGGGATCCGACCTGCGAGCGGCTTTCATGGTGGCATCCGTGAAATAGAAGATTGAAAGCAGGAGTAGGCTGAGGCCGATGACC
>Ga0335081_10003796_pt1 | contig 23788 bp, 17 predicted proteins | sample Lox_Sample_35_FD_206713 | JGI IMG/M metagenome (GOLD analysis project Ga0335081, IMG submission 206713) | Soil microbial communities from Loxahatchee National Wildlife Refuge, Florida, United States - Lox_Sample_3.5 | ecosystem: Environmental > Terrestrial > Soil > Wetlands | place: USA...
CGCCGTCGATTCCCGGCTGCGCGGCCGCGTGATGGGACTGTACATGCTGGCCTTCATCGGCGGCACGCCCCTCGGCGCACCCCTCATCGGCGCGCTCACAAGCCACTTCGGCGCGCGGATCGGCATGACCGTATGCGGTGCGGTACCCGTGCTGGCCGCCGTCGTCGTGACGGCGGCACGCCGAGCACCGGCCCAGCCGGCGGCGCGCGGGACGGCCGGCCACGTCCGGCCCGGCGTCAGGCACTGATCGGATCGGTGACGGAGGCCGCGCCATACGCGGTACACGGCGGCACGATTGCTGTGGTAGCCATGCAATTCCAGCGAACAGCAGAAATGCAGGTGAAACTGGGGCCGAGCCAGCTCGCTGGCGATGAGGGCCCAAGCGTGGCCGTCTCGTTCGTATCACGCTTGTGCAGGTAAAGGTGCCACATCACTTCGGCGCCTCCACGTTCGGGGCAGCCAACGGCATGAGGTCAAGCCACAGGCCGCGATGCCGATCCGGACACGCCGCTTCGCCGACCCGGCCAGGAGTTGCAGATTGCCCTGTTCCGCGCCTCAGGAGACCATCCGTTTCAGCGGGCGTTTGCGGGCCTGTTCCGATGACTTCCGGGGCTCTCCTTCGTCACATGGGACGGGAAGCCTGGGCTGAGCGGTCAGGAGAAGACGAATGGGCGTGATCGGGACGGCGTTGTCTGTGTCTCTCGATGGGTTCATCGCCGGCAAGACGGAGGCGCGGGAGGACTGCATGACTGGCTGACGGCGGGTGATATCCCCAGCCGGTTCAGCCTGTCCTTCACGATGGCGAGGCCCAGCGCGGAGTTCTTCGATGAGGGGGTTGCCGGGACGGGCGCGGTCGTCGCCGGGCGCCGGGCCTACGACGTGTGCGGTGCCTGGGGAGGACGAGGCCCGGTACCGGGCCTGCCGCTGGTCGTCCTGACCCACCGAGTGCCCCGTTTCAGCCGTTATGACTGGCGGCGGGACGTATGTTCGTGGCGGCGCGAAAGGTTGCCTACGGGGCGCCGGGACCCTTTTAGCCAGGTGGGCGCTGGTGTCCGGGCTGGCAGGTCCGGGTCCGGGCGGCGGAAGGTGAGAAGCAATGCGTCTCTCGATTCCCCGATGTCTAGGACTCGCAACTTCTGCGATGCTCCTAGTGTTCCTCATGCCTGCGCCATCCCATGCGGCCATGACCGCCCCGGCTTCGATCAGTTCTCCAGCCCTGACGGCCCAGGCCGGGAGTGTCAGTGGTAGCTCGATCGCCAACTCTCCGTCAGCGGCAACCGCCGCCGCTACGTCTGGCGAGAGCTGGCTAAGCTGTGTCAATGGCACGTGCACCCTCGCACTAAACAATGCCAGCACCGAGGCAATTGTCACGGCAATAGACGCCACGCCCAAAACCCAGCTCTTTACCGCCCTGGAAGGCTTGTGCATCAAGTTCACGGTTGGCTAGAATACTTCTAGCCTGCACCGTTTTCGCGGCAGCGGTTGTCATAGATTCAAGCTTCCTGGCGCAGAAGCTGAGTGCCGAGGACATGGGCTATGGCGTTTATATCTCTTACTCGCTCTCCGACTCCATCCAACTGGTCATCACTCCGCAGCCAACCATTCCGGCGCCGCACATAACCCAGGTAACTACGTACACCCAAGGGGTTTTCGTCTACTTCAAGATCACCTACGCCGATCCAGGGCATAATGCCGAGGGCTTCGGCTTCGTCGGCGTTAAGGGCTCGGGATGGGCCGAAGAAACTCATCCGTTCTCAAGCCCCTCCTACGGCATCGTCGGGTCGAATAGTATTGCCTATCCGTTTAATTCAGGATGCGGGACCGCGCAGCAGTACGACAGCTATGTGCAAGCCTGGATCTACAACACCGCGGGCGAGCAGAGTCAGCCCGTGACCATTCATCTCGTGTGCTCGAGCACAGGAACGGCAGGATAGCGAACCGGTTATCAACCTCACAGGTTAGCTGGGCTTAGTCGGCGTAGCCGACAATGTTGAGTCAATTGCGGGGCCTGCGGGTCTGGTGCGGGGTTGGTGCTGGTCAGGCGGCGAGGTGGGCCTGGCGGGCGAGGTCGTGGTAGGCGGCCTGGTAGGCGCGGGCGGCGGCGCGTAGCGGTGCGGGTGGGGGCGGGCCGGGGTCAGTGGTCTGGGCCAGGCCGGGGCGCAGCAGGTGGTCGTGGGCGTGGGTGAACAGCAGGGCGTCGTGCAGGCCGGTGTCGGTGACCTGGTAGCGGCGGGTGTGCGGGATGCGGGCGATGAGCCCGTGTTCGCGGAGGCGGCGCAGGTCATAGGTCATCTTCCCGGCTGTGATGTCCTCGGGGGTCGTGCCGAGGAGGGGCGCGATGAGGGTGCGCAGCTCGCGGTTGGTGAAGCCGCGGGGCAGCAGCCGGTGGGTGAGCAGGGCCTGCAGCAGGGCGTGGGCGCGGGGGTCGCCGAACCGCAGCCCGGGGATCCGGGTTCCGGCCGGGGTGATCAGCGGCGCGGTCAGGGCGGTGAAGGCCCGGGCGCCGGCGATGGGGTCGTGGCTGATGGTCTGGGCGCCGAGCAGGCGCCGGTTGGCCGTGAAGCCGATCTGCCGCAGGTCCGGCAGGCTGGTCAGCCGTTTGGGGATGCCGAAGTCGGCAGGCGCGTCATTGATCGTGGTCTCGGTCCGGATGGCCCGGCCGAGCTTGTGGTACTGCTTGATCTTCGAATGCTTGTAGTCGATATGCAGGCTCGGCACCACCCCGCTGGTGATGACGCGGGTGCGGAACCGGCCCGGCGTGGGCCGCTTGCGCCCGCGCTGGATGCGGCGGCCGAAGACCAGCGCGACCTGGTCCGGGCGGCCGATGTCGAGGTTGTCGCGGATGACCTGCTCGAAGAAGATCCGTCCGGCGGCAGGCGCGTCCAGCACCTGGGTCAGCGAGAACTCGGCCTGCAAGATCGACAGCTCGTAGCGGTAATCGGCGGCGATGTCACCGGCGGTGAACGGATGCGGCAGGATGCGCAGCCACTTGCGCAGCAGCGCGGCGATGTCGGGCGGGCCGAGCCGGTCGCAGATGGCCTGCAGTGCGGCCGGATCCTGGCACGAGGCGAACCCGTTGTCCAGCGCCTCGAAGCCGATCCCGGCCCGGGCAGCCTGCCGCTTGGCCCACTCGTGCCCGTTGATGCACAGCTTGGCGGTATACGGAAAGTACGTGCAGAACTTCAGGAAGAACGGGCCGAAATCCGCATCGACGCAATAGAAATAGAAGTAGTTGACCAGCGCGCTGGTCTTCACCAGCCACGCATACGAACTGCCGTCAGCATGGTAGCGGCGCTGGGTCCGCCACACGGTCGCCTTCTCCTGGGCCCGCCCCACGTACAGCACCCCCTCGGCGCCGGCGAAGCCGGCCAGGTACCGCTGCGTCACCTCGTCCTTGCGCTCGCCGCCGAAATGCACCAGGTCCAGGCCGCGGGCGTCGATGAAATGATGGATATCCGCGACGAACGCCTTCGTCATCGGATCCATCAGCGCGGTGCTGGCGTAGGCGTGCCCGCGGTGGCTGGTAAAGAACGCCGCCGCCCCGGCGCCGTGCTGCAACCGCGGCTGCCAGACGTTCAGGTACATCCGGTCGATCGACTCGATTTCGAAGACCACATGGCCGGACAGGACATCGGCGGCGGTACGCGGTAGCGTCATGACAGGCTCCGGTCAGGCACAGGCCAGAAGGCCACCAACCGCGCTTACGCGGTCATAGACGTGACACAGCGTGTCACCGTCCCGCATTGGCCGGAGCCCCTTTTCGCGCACAGCACCAAAACGAACACGCCTCGTCGGGTTGGGGGCGACAGCCCCCGCTAGGACTGGGGCCAGATGGGCGCGCACCGCGCGCAGGGACGAGCTGGGACTCCTACGGGCCGGACTCCTACAGGCCAGACGACTGCACGCGTTCTCGTTGGGCGCGGACACTGGATACCTTTCTCGGCATCCGACCTGGCGCTAGTGACGGAACAGGCGAAACGCGAGCTTGCGTCGGCTTCGGTACAGCTTAAGACAGCGGAGAACTCGCTGGTGACGTCGCTGTGCCTATTGCGGGCAGCCGAGGCCACGGATCCGCATCGCTGGGGTTCGGTAACGGTGTCCGAGCCAGCCCGGATCTCGGCGGAAGGCGGAGAACTAGCCGACACCGGATGGACTGTCGTAGCGGCCGAGGCCGCGCACCTGGCTCAGTACCTGCCGCGTACTGGTGCCCGGCCCGATATCCACGACCTTGCTCTCGCCGCGATCCTGTTGCCGTCCTCAATGGCCGCCCAAGCCGTCCCGCAGGGGCGGGAAAGCTTTGGCGCGATATTTGAGTCGGCTGGCCTCTCCGTTCCTGGCCTGCTTAAGGCACTTACCCAGGCAGCGAAGGCCCCGGCCGGCGCGCTGATCATGGCTCGGCAGAAGTTTTTTGATGACCGACGGGCACTCGCCGAACTGCCGGTCGGCGACTGGCGAGAATGGCCCAACCCGGCCTATCGCGAGGCACGTCCGTCGCGGGTCACGGTCCGCGACATAACGATGACCCGCGCTGAGACTATGCCGCGAGAGACCCTAAAGGGAGTCCGTCACCGCTCGCTTCTGCAGGAAAATCCCGTTCCGGAGCTTAAGCAGCCTGCCAGTGTCACACCAGGCGCAGGAGAACGCCAGCGTTCCGTTGACGGCGCGGCGGGCCGATCGCTTCTCACTGCCTGGAGCCCATCGACGCGTGTGCTGTGGTGGCTGCTGCGTCCCCTGCTTACCGTGACGGCGGCGGCGGCATGCCTTCTGGCCTGTCGTACAGGTGCAGGTCCCATCCTCGCGGTGGGCTCGGCGCTCCTTGTGATCGTCATCCGTCCGATCCGGCGGTGGTGGGCAGGACTCGCTCTCGCCCTGGGGTGCCTGTTCGTATCGCCGGTGGCGGCCGGAGCGGTGGCCGCCAGGACCCTGGTGACGCTGGCAGCGTTGCTGATCAACGGACGGGGGTGGGACTCAGGTCTCGCCAGGCTGGTGGAATCGCGGCAGCGAGCGCTCGGCGGGTCCGACTTGGCCGACGCCTGGGCCGCGGTGGAGAAGCAACTCACCGGGCCAAGAGAGATCGGATTCGACTTCCCGCTGCGCGAACTGCTTGAAGTCCTCGGCGCGGCCTGGTGTGAGGCAGACATCCTGATCTTCGCCACCACGGTGGTGCAGGTGCTGCGCGGCCTGCTATTCAGAGCCTGGCCATTTGGCCGCATTCCCTCGGTTGAGCTGACGTTGCTGTACATGCTCGTGGTCGAATCGGCGACCAGCTTGTTCTTCAGGACAGTAGCCATGCTCTCAGGAGGCGTGGCTGGCTTCGTGCTCAGCCGCGGCGCAACGCGCTGGCTGATGGTGATCATCGGTACCGTCGTAGCCTGGATATGGGCTAAGGCACAACCGCGGACGCTGCCGCAGACCCTGGCGCGTGGCCTCCCGGTGACGGCAGTCCTCTCGGTCGTGATGTACTTCGTGCTGCAGTCGCCCGGTCTGTGGACCGTGCTGGCCAGCACGGTGATGGGAATGACCATCGGCTTCCTCAACACCAGGGCCTTGCGTCTGCGGACCCGGCGTACCGCCGTCTCGCCGCTTCCGGCCAGGCTCAGGTACCGGCGCGGGCACCGCCTCTGGCATGCGGCCCGGGCGGCCATGAACAGGGGACAGCCCGAGGCGGCGGATCGCCGCTGGCGTCAGCTCGCGACGGGCAGCATGCCAGCACACCCCGAGATCAGGGTGCTGAGCTGCGCGATGCTCGCGGACCTGGCACTGGACCGGGCGCAATGGCAAGAGGCTCTGGACTGGTCTGACCAAGCCGTCGCTGAGACGCCGGTACGATCGCCAGCCGGTTACCTGACCCGGGTGGTGAGGGCACGGGTGATGCTGGCCGCCGGGAATCCTGGTCAGGCGGTAGCCTTGCTCCACGAAATACAGGACGCTGGCTTCGCGCCGCGCCTGTACCGGGATCGCATCGCGCGCCTGGTTCTCGCCCGCGCCCTCGCCATGACAGGCGACGTCAAGGAGGCACGAGCTGTTCTTTCGCGCATTGGCGTTGGCATGCCTGGGGCAGGCCTCGGACCCATGATCGAGTCCGAGGCAGTGGTCGCGACAATGGCTGGTGAGCACGATAGGCAAGCCGCCGCCGAACAGCTGAAATCGGCACTTGAGTGGACAAGCGAACTCCAGACCCCAGATACAGCCGCGTCCTCCGGCGATAACGAACGCCTGGACCGTGCAGCCGCCCGCGCCTGGCTGGCGCTGGGCAACCTCCAGCTCCGCCTGGGAGAATCGGACGAGGCTGAGTCCTCGCTCCGGCGTGCGATCACCACCCTCCCGATACCAGCTGAGCTGGCCAATCAGGCGACGGCGCGAGTTCTGCTTGGCTGTGCGCTGGCCGAACGGCGGGCCACCAGCGAGTCGCTGGCCCAGATCAGCAGGGGACTGACGGAACTTGAGAGCACCAGGGGCCAGCTGCGCAACTCGTTCCTGCGCAGCCAGCTGGTGATCCAGCTCGACAATATCTACGGCCGCGCGCTCGACGCGCTCCAGGCCCAGCAGGCGACCGCTATGGGGGCAGGCCAGATAGCCGCCGTGCTGCTGGAGTCGCTACGGCGCGACGCCCTGGCCGCATTGCTGCGCCAGGACCGGACTCTAGAGCTACAGCCTCAGGCGCAAGTCATCCAGGATCGGATAAACGCCCTGGAGAGCCGCGCTTCGCTGACCGCCGAGGAAAAAGGTCGGCTCGCCGCTCTCCGGGAAGGTCTCGGCAGGGAGATCTCCACCTCATACGCCAAGGCCTATTCGCCAGACCCCGTGGTACTCGCCGACATACGGAGGCGGGCGGCCCATTCCCACGTGCTTACGTTCAAGATCGCTCAAGCGAACCAGGAGTGTCTTCGGGGTCACACGGTATGGCTACCTCCCGAAGGGGAGCCCCATATCGCCGCGGTCATGCTCACCAGCCCCGACCTCCTCGCCGCCGTCGGCCTGCTCGGCCAGCAAAACCAGGCAGAACTCATGAGAAAGGCCCAGTACCCGGGCGACCAGGAATTTCAGCGCTGGCTGGACCTAGGGGAAAACCTCCTTCCGGCACCACTCAGGGCAAGGCTCCGCGATGCGACGAGGGCGGAGCCCATCCGCCTGATGATTGTGCCCGACGGGCCACTGGCGGCATTTCCCTGGGCCGCTCTCCGGATCGCGGATGGCCGTCATCTGGTCGAGGTAGCGAGCATCCACGTCATCCCGGCGATGAGCTTGATGGAAATAGTCCCGCCGCTGCAGCCTGGACCCGTTCGGTCCGCATCGTCCGCCGGCGGGCGGCCGATACTCCTGCACCGGGACGCGGACGCCCGGGACGACATGCTGGCGCTGCTGTCCACGGCGGGAAAGGTGCTTGAAGCGCGAAGCCGTCCGGAGATCGAGTCGCTTCTGGCGTCCGGAATCCTCTCCGGAGCCTACTTCTCGGTCCACGGTAACGGTGCCGGCCTCGATCAGAACTTGCAGCTCTACGGGGGTGCCCAGATCTCGGCGGCGTCGGCTCTCGCGCTCCGGTGGCCGCAATGGCTGATCTTCGCTTCCTGCATCGTCGGCTCGCTGCAGATGAGCGCAGGAGCCGAGCCCACCGGCCTGGTCACCAGTTGCCTGCTAGGCGGCGCGTCATCTGTCGTGGCTGGCGTCGTGGAGGTCCACGCGGGGGTGGCCGACCGTATCTGCGTCGCGCTGGCTGCTCGCCTGATCCATGGCTGGCACCCCGCCGACGCCCTTCGGCAGGCACAGCTTTCGTTCATCGAATCGCGTGACACAGCCAGCGTGCACCGGTGGGGAGGCTACATATGCGTTTCCCGGCTTGCTCCACCAGGACACCGGAATCGCCGACGCGAAGGAGGCTCATGGGAAGAAGGCTCATGGATAGAAGAACCCTCGGTCTGGCCATCGCGCTGACCTACCCAGAACGAGCGTTTGCCGGCGAATCTCCGCTGATCGTGGAGCAAAGCAGGCACCTAGTCGAGCGGGCCGGGCGGCAGGAGGCAGTCGGCTCTGAGGTGGCCCAACTGCTGAGCCGCAGTCCCCGGCTCAACGAATGGGTCGAGCAACTGCTTGAGGACGGCGACCTCGTCCCCCCGCATCTGCAGAGCGACCAGGTCCGCTCATATGCCGGGTTGACCGGCATGGCGAGCTCGAAACCTCCCAGGTACCACTGCCCGGAACACGACGTGGTTTGGTACCGGATGTCAGTCGCTGACACCGTCCCCCCGTGCTCCAGTTGCGAAAAGATACTCTCCCGCTGCTAGCCTGCCGCGCTCGTCACAGCGTGTCACGGCGGGGGTGTGAACGTCGGGCTGGGGTCGTTGCCGCCGCGCCAAAGGTATTCGGTCAGGCTCTCGCCCCGGCTGTGCTCGTCCATCGGATCGGCGGGCGGCGGCCAGCGGAGCTGCTGGTACAGAGCGATACGGTGCAGGTCATAGGCGGCTTCAAGCAGATCACCGAACACCTCCGCCCGGTTGGGTACCCAGAACGCGACAGCGGCGATGGCCACGGCCAACCCGGCCAGGATCGCGAACGGGGTCCAGACGGCGTACACGCAGAAGAGCAAACCCCAGATCACTGCGCCAACGGCACTGTCGAGCGCCGTGCGGGCCGTCAGCAGTTCCTGACGGCTGCTATCTGGCAGCAGAAGCCATAGCCGTGGCCACGTGACGGTGGCGTCCAGGCCGTACTTGTCCTTCGGCCAGGACTCGGCGGCTCGCAAGATGTTGCCGATGCGGGTCGGCATATAGAGGCTGGCCACATTGGGACGACGGCGACGACGCTGGTCCAGGCGAGCGAAGGCCTCCACGTCGGCGCGAGTGACGTCGGGTGCCGGGCCGTAGATGCGCGGCGCGAGTTCCTTCCACGCGGCCTCGTCAGCGATGGCCCGCTGCTCGACCCGTGTGAGGAGAAATCGGCGCGGTCTGCCCAACCACGGCGGCCAGTAGCCTTCGAGGAGTCGCAGCACAGGAAATGTAAGCCGGTTCACGATGAGACCCGTACCTGCGACAACCAGCAGGGCGGTGAGCACAACCACCACCTGCGCGACCGCGGTCTGCCGACCAAGCCAGCGGGTGACAGTGGTCAGATGCCCCAGCCCCCCGCGACTACAAGACCAGGCCAGCAAGCCGCCAAGGGCGAATACCAGTGCAGGCGTGGCAATCGCTCCCCATCGGTCGGCGAGCTTCCCGCCAACGCCCTGCCAGAAATTACCCAGCAATACGTCTCCCGGTCGATTGCGCTGCGGAGTATTCCGCCCTAGATCTGTGCCTAAGTCGCCCCAACCCTGGCTGCGAGCCGTTGGTAAGCGGCCACGATTTTCTCTACCCTGAGCTGCGCCGAGCGGCATTGCGCAAAAAAGTCCGGCAACTGGCTGCCGATCTCCGCCCGTTGAGCGAGCGCCTGGCGAGTCAGGTCCTCCCGGCTCGCGCTCAGGGCCTTCCTGGCATAGCCTTCCAATTCCGTATGCCGCCGGAGCAAGGCGTCCTACTTCCCTGTCGAGGCAATCACGCGCCGCCATCATGCCATTTATGGCGCGCCAAAACCGTTCCAGGCTTTCGCGCTGCCGCCAAGATGGAACCCCGGTGGCATCCAACTCGTCGGCGATGCAAGACCACAGGTTGTTGGCGCTGGCCTCGGCCTCGGAGAAAGCGTAAGACGCTTTAATGACTTCCTTCCGGATCCGGTAGGTCTCGACCTTCAGCTCTAGCTTTTCGGCGGCTGCCTTTAGCTTTTCCTCCTCCACCTCCAACAGGTCACGCCGCTCGGCCAGGCTAGACAACTCGCTGTCATGCCCGGCCCTCCGCCCGCGTGCATGACGCCCTCCGCACTCCCTCTCGCGGGGAGTGCTCATCCGCGACTCCACATACTCACGGGCGGCGATCAAATCCGCAACGCCGCACCGTAGCTTTATCAGTAGCTCAAGCTGCTGCCGATATGAGTCATCTAAAGTGTCCCGTGTGTCCGCCGCCCGATTCATGCCCAGATCGACTTTCATATTCACGATTATCAGTCCTTCCAGATTAATCAACTCAGCATACGCGTAGCCTGAGCTTGGATCCTGGGTTTCTTGCAGAGAGGTACGCTGGTGGCGCGGTATGAGCCGGGTCCAGGCTCCGCGGTGAGCATCTTTGCGCAATCGAGGCGCACATCTGTACTACAGTCGCGGTTTCACGGTGAGTTGCCGTTGATATGAGTTGAGTGTCTGCCAGGTCGGGGCCGAAGTTACGGTGAGTGACGGCCTCGGGGAGCAGGCAGCCTGGTGCCCGGCGGAATGACGGTCGCGTAATCGGGGGCGGCCGTGCTGCGCTGCCTGGTTTGTGGAACTCATCAACGACAACACGGCCGCGGTGGCCAGCATAGAGGACGTCGCCGGATGTACGGCGAGAGCGGATGCCCAGGTCAGGAAGGTCCTGAGCGGGGTGATGGCCCAGCGGCGCACCGCCGCGGTGGCCTTTGATTATGTGGCGGCGCTGGCGCCGGGGGTGAAGGCGAACTGCTGGTCGCTGGCGGAATCGGCTGGTTATGAGGGGTGGGGCCGGATGCAGGCGCTGCTCGGCTCATACCGGTGGGACTGGCGGCAGCTGCGAGCCAGGCTGGCGGGGCTGGCTGCGGCATGGATCCCCCGCGCTGACGGTGACCTGATCGGCCCGGGCATCGCGATCGACGAGACCGCGCAGCTCAAGCACGGCGATGCGACGGCATGCGTAGCGCCGCAGCATGCCGGGTGCACCGGGCAGGTGGAGAACTGCGTGACCACCGTGTTCTCCGCCTACGTCACCGCGAAGGGGCAGGCCACGAAACCTTCATCTCCCGCACAGCACCGCATCAAGGACTCGCTCCTACATCAAGCCCTCCTCGCGTTCAGGACACACTTCGGCACCCGCAGATTAAGCGCCGGCCCATTCTCGGCGGCCTCATCAACGAATACGAGCGGGCCGCGTAGAAACCCAGGCCAGCATCGGTGGCCGAGTTCTGGAACCCCACAGGGTGCGGGTGTCACGCTGGCCGCGCGTTCGGCCGGTCGCGGCTCACCTGAAGGCAGCACCACCGGGCTGTTGCAGACGCCGGAGTGCATGGGGGCAGCCGTCAGCAGGCCGGTGGAGCCTGCTGACGCGCCTTCACATGTATTCCGGATAACCTCCTCAAGCTTTCCAAGAACGCCGCGAAGCCTTCCCCTTGTCACCGATGGCTCGGTAGCTGAGTGATTCGCGAAGCCGGCAGCAGGCTTGCGATTACTGTCATACGCGCTGGCACTGCTGCCAATGTAGACGATGGGGTCTTTCACTTGCTTATGGTATACTCTTACCCGAGTCTCAGCGCTTCCTCCGCAGAGGGGTCCTTATGAAAGTACCTGCACAGAGACCGAAGCAGCCAGCATCATCTAACCTGACAAGAGCAAGCATGAAGCCTGCGGCAAGCTATACAATTCATCCGCCCTCGCCGTCGCAATGCTCGACTGGGAATCATGCTGACCAACAGATCCTCGATGAGAACACTGAACATGTCGAAGCGGGTCCTGATCACTCCGCGGTCGCTCGCTTCACATATGATTTCAGCAGGGTGCCAGTCTTCTCCAAAGCTCCGGTCAGGCTTCAAGCGAAACTCACGGTGAATGCTCCGGGAGACACCCACGAACAGGAAGCGGAGCACGTCGCCGACCAGGTAGTGCGTATACCCCGGCCGCAACTGCAACGCAAGTGCGGCTGCGGCGGAAGCTGCCCCCCGTGTCAGGCGGCGCAGCCCCACGCAGAACATGAGCGCGCGCAGACCAGCCGCCTCGGTGCATACGACTCCGGAACAACTGTAGCACCATCGGTTGTTCGCGAAGTGCTAAGTTCCGCCGGTCAGCCGCTGGACTCAGCCACGCGAGAGTTTATGGAGCCGCGGTTCGGCTATGACTTTAGTCAAGTACGGATACACACAGAGCACAGAGCCTCAGCCGCCGCGCGAAAGGTTGCTGCACAGGCATTTACGGTAGGCGAGCATATCATGTTCGCCGAGGACCAGTACGCGCCCGACAGCGCCGTAGGACGCCATCTGCTCGCGCATGAATTGACACACGTAGTGCAACAACGCGCCGGTGGCCCGGCCTTGCAGCGGCGGGCCGCGAACTGCCCCGACGCGCCCCCATCGCCGCCGACAATCACAACAATGGACGATTTCATCGCACTTGTGAAACGCGTCGAAGCTTCCACGATGACCGGCGGCGACCCCATTGAAACGGCGCGGCTTATTTCCCGCACGAAGTATGACACGCGGGCGTGGGACTGGATGCTACCCAGTACTAAGGGAAAGTCAGGCGTGGCCAAGGATCCCTACGGCGTGGGACAGGTGCGGGCTGACGATATCGCTAGTCTCTGCTTCAAGCTGATTGTGACGATGCCCGGCGGCGGACAGGAAGATCCGATGCACCTCATCGCAGCGGTCGTAGCCGATGCCGAGACACAAGCCGCGGGGACGGGCGCTACGGGACTATCGCGTCTGGTGAGACCACTGCCGGCATCGGTGTCGCAGCGCAGCGCCGTCACGTGGGTCGGCGACGTGGGTAAGGCCGCGGCATATTGGATGATCGACTATCCGCTGAAGAGCGGCAAAACGACGATGGCCGACTACATGCAGGAGGACGCACCACCGCACGACCTGATGTCGGACGTGGACGGCGTAGCATTGACCTCACGGTCCCACGCCACGAACCTCGCCTTCGACTTCGACCCGACGAAGCCACTATCCGAGAATCTGCAGCGCTTTTTTAGTCCGGCACCGCGTACCGGGCGAGAGCGGCGATTTCATTTCTTTTGCTACGCCGAAGGGTTCGCCCTTGAGGCGGACGGCGTCACGCTCTCGGCCGCCGCACGGACCACGATTCGAGAAAAAGTGAGGGATATGGCACTCTGGATGGAGTCAGCCGATCCGGATCTCTTTAAACACTCCTGGGCACGGGCGGACGAGCATCCTTACGCCATGAAGATATCCAAGCGCGAAAACGACTGGCAGTGGTTTGCCGACCAGTTTATCAACTTCGTCCAGACCAATCTCACCGCGGAAGGTCAATGACGCCCTCAGGCGAGCCAATTCGGCATCATACACTTGACTCAGTTTCATCCGAGATTCAAGCAGGACGCCCACCTGCTGTTCACCACGAAGTACGGACTCACCGGACCCGCGTTCTGGACGTAATCCCGCTATAGGCCGGCATCTACCTCCCTGGACAGGGCTGCGCCCCGGCGGAATATGGCAGCTATCGAGAAGCACGGACAGGCAAGATCAGCACAATCGAAGTGTCCACGCTTTCAGGGGAACCCCGCAATTCATGAGGTCCGGCGGTGAGGCTGTCCGGCGATCGTGTCCCGCTCGAATATTGATTTACGTGGCCTCAGCTGGGGTTACGCGGCGCGGTGATACTCGTTGATCAGTCCCGCGACCACGGGTTTTCGGCGGACGGATGACTGGTCGGTCACATTCCAGGCGGGCTGCGTTGCGATGTCGGGGGGCCGCTGCTGCCGGGACTGGTGCGGCCTGTGGCGGTTGTAATGGTCCTGGTACTCGCGGAGTACCACGGCCAGGTGTCGCCCGCCGAGGATCAAGGTCCGGTCCGGCAGCTCGCGGCGGAGGGTCCCGATGACGCGCTCGCAGATGGCGTTCATTCCCGGCGTCCTCGGCAAGGTGGTGATGATCTGCAGTCCCCCGGCGATGAACACCTCCCCGAACGCGGTGGTGAACAGCGGATCGCGATCATGGATCAGGAGCCGCAGCGTGCCGAGGCGGTTACCTAGGTCCATGGCCAGGTTCCGGGCTTGCTGCGCCGCCCATGCCCCGGTCGGGTGCGCGGTCACCCCGGCGACGTGCAGCCTGCGGGTGCCGTGCTCGATGAACACCAGCACGTACAGCCGCTTGAGCAGGACCGTCTCCACCACCAGGAAGTCGCAGGCGATGACCGCGTGAGCCTGGGCGGCCAGGAACTCGCGCCAGGTCGGCCCGGCCCGGCGGGGCGCAGGCTCGATGCCCGCAGCGTGCAGGATCTCCCACACCGTGGACGCCGCGATCACATGCCCGAGCCGCGCCAGCTCACCCTGAATCCTCCGGTGCCCCCAGGCCGGGTTCTCGCGCGCCATCCGGATGACCAGCGTCTTGACCGAGGTCCCGGTGGACGGCCGTCCTGGCCGGCGCCGGCTGGTGTAGTCCCACTTGCGCGCGACGAGATCGCGGTGCCAGCGCAAGATCGTGGCCGGGGTGACCGGGAAGACCTCCGGCCACCGTCGGCGGCTCACCAGCCGGGACAGCGCCGCGAGCCAAAGACGGCCGGCGTGATCCCACCGCAGCCGACCGCTGAGCTGGCGGCGCAGCACCTGGTTCTCGTGGCGCAGCACCAGCAACTCGGCGTCCTTGGACAGCTCGGACCGGGCCAGCACCGCCAGCAAGCCAGCCAGGCACCTCACCAAGCGGTAGGCAATCGACCAGACCATCCGGAGATGGTCCCAGCCAGGCCCCTGATCCTGCAGCAAAACCCCAGCTCACACCACGAGACCGAGTTTCCGAGCGGGACACGGTACTGGTCGACCCGCTGCTGCCCACTGCCGCCGCCGGACTGCCAGTGCTGCGCGAGGCCGCCGGCGTCGGCCTGCGCGTCGTGGTGCTCACCGCCGACCGCCCGCTGCGCGTCAGCGCGCGCCGTCTCGGCATCACCGCGGCGCTGGACAAAGACGGCGACCACGACCGGCTGCTGGCCGCACTGCGCGGGCACCGCGACCCCGGCGGGTAACCGCGCCGCCAGCATCGTCCATCTACGTGCTTAAGGTCTTCGACATTCCCGCGCTGCGTCGAGGGCCGCAGGCACGTCGCGCGCGGCATGTGGCTGGTCATCACCCTGCTCGCGGTGTACCTGCCCTCCCACTATGGCGGTTTCGGCCCGGAGAAGCCGCCGCCGCTCCTGTTCCCCTGGGGCACCTGTCGGCCGGGAGTCACATACGGCTAGGTTTCTCCTGCCGCCACCATTCCCGTGTCTGGGTGGTTCGCGTCCTGGCGGCGAGCCACGGACGGCAGGTGAACTGGATCCTCTCGCCGGCGTCCGGGCACAATGCGTATCATGCCGACATCGCCCCCGTCCCGGCGGCCAGGGCCGCCCTGGCTGGAAGGGCAGCGGCGGTTGCTGATCGGGCTGACCGGGCTGCTGCTGGTCCTGGTGGCCGGGACGATCGGGTATGTCGGCTTCGGCCTGAGCCTGCTCGATGCCTTGTTCCAGACGGTCATCACGGTGAGCACGGTCGGTTTCGGCGAGGCCCGGCCGTTCGGCTCCGGCGCGAAGGTGTTCACCATCGTGCTGATCTTCGTCGGAGTCGCCACGGCCGCCTATACCTTCGGCGTGGGCATTGAGACCCTGGTCGAGGGGTACCTGGACGGCACCTTCGGGAGGCGCAGGATGCAACGGCGGATCGGGGCCATGCGCGGCCACATGATCTTGTGCGGCTGGGGCCGGGTCGGGCAGGCCATCGCCCGGCGGGCGGGCGGGGCGGACATGGTGGTGGTGGACGCCTCCGCCGAGCGGATCGGCACGGTCAGCGGGCCGTACGTGCACGGCGATGCCACCAGCGAGGAGGTGCTGCGGGCCGCGGGCATCGGCCGGGCCCGGGTGCTCGTGACCGCGCTCAACGGCGATGCCGACAACCTCTACGTCACGCTGACGGCCCGGTCGATGGCCCCGGGCCTGTTCATCGTGTCCCGGGCGGGCAGCGAGGCGGCGGTGGGCAAGCTGGTCCAGGCCGGGGCTGACCGGGTGGTGAACCCGCAGGACCTGGGCGGGGCCCGGATGGCCGCCCTGGCCTTCCAGCCGCATGTGGCCGAGTTCCTCGACGTGATCATGCACGACGGGAGCCTGGAGTTCCGGTTGGAGGAGGTGGAGGTGCCGGCCGGGTCACCGCTGGCCGGGCAGACGCTGCGCAGCGCCCGGATCCACGACCGGACCGGGACCCTGGTGCTGGCCATGCGCCACCCGGGCCGGGAATTCCGCACCAACCCGCCGCCCACGGCGCAGATCGAAGGCGGGGAGATCCTCATCGTGATCGGCGACAGCGGCCAGGTGGCGGCCCTTCGGGCGCTGGCCGCCGAGACAGACGCGCCGCAGCGCCCCCCTGCCTAAGGCCAGCGCCGCCAATACCCGGCCCCGCTCTGCCCGGCCAAGCCAACCGGGCATCTCACCACCGCCAGGGCTAACCCCTGACCCCGGAGCCGGGCGGGCAGAACGCCCCGCTTCTACGCGATCGGGACTAGGACTTCGAGCACCCCAACGTCCTCGGTGACGTGCAGATGGCCGAGACACAACAGTCCGCTTGGAGCGTGGCCGGCCCTTATCCCGCCGACCTGCCGCTTTCGGACGTCCCCGTCGGGGCCTGTCCGGCCCACCGGAGATCGCCGCCGCCCGCGAAAGTTACCCTGCCTATGCCATTTCTACGATCCGTCGAGGACTATGTTCGCAGAGTTACCTTGCTGACGCTTGGGATGGCGGCTCGTCCGGCTGGCCGCCGTGCGGCTGCGCCGCTGACTGGGCGATCACGGCCTGAAGGACGGACTGCGCTTCGGCGTGCGTGAGAGAAAGGTCGGCGGGCTGGGCGACTTCTCGTTCAGCGTCCGCGACGATGATGCGTGCCTGCTCTTCGATGGCCGCGCGCCGTTCGGGGTCGTCCCAGGTCATGGCGGCGCAGCTGCCGAGCAGCCGCAGCAGTGCGTTGGCGACGGTCGGCTCGCTGGCGCCGTAGCGGCGGATGAGCCCGCACATCACCGCGAGGTAGTCGCCGAACCGCCGGGCCGGGACGATCACGGCGCCTAGGCCGTCGCGGGCTACGTGGGTTCCTAGCGGCCGCCGGGCGAGCGCGCAGAAGATCACCGACAGGTGATCGACGGCCTGGACCGCGGTGTAAGGGTCGTTGACCGCGGGCGACAGCGCCTTGCATGCCACGTCGACGAGTTGACGGATCCCGAACGCGGCGTCCTGCTCCAGGGTGCGCTCGAATCCGATCCGGACCCCGGCCTCCAGGATCCGCGTGAGGTCCCGCGGGTCCGGGGCGGGATCATCGGGGGAGGCACGCCAGATCCAGGCCAGCGTCGTCCCGGCCACCACGTGCTCGCCGACCCGGGGCCGCAGCCGCAGGCAGAGCTGGTGGCTGGCGGCGTGCGGCAGCAGTGTCCCGGGATGTACCGCCTGGACGTACCCTGAGCGCCGGGACGCCACCGGCACCGCCCAGGCCGGCACGGCAGGCGGTTCCTGGCCGCCGGCCAGCAGCCCGTCACCGATCACCGCGAGGGTGTTGCGCTGCACCGTTTCCATGATCGTGTCGACCTGGATCGAGTGCACCAGGTGGTCGGCGAAGTACACCAGCAGGCCCAGGCTGATGAACAGCAGCACGATCGCGCCGCTGACGGCGAGCCGGGGATAGCTGGCGGTGCGGGCGCCGGCGGAGACGCCGACCGTGTAGAGCCCGGCGGCGCTGTAGGCGAAGGTCGCGACGAACGCGCTGAGCACAACCTGGTTCGGCCGGTCCCGCAGGAAGTTCCGGAGCAGCCGCGGCGAGAACTGGGTGGAAGACAGTTGCAGCGCCACTACGGTCAGGCCGAGCAGCAGCGCGATGATGGTGATCACCGTCCCGGTGATGCCGAACAGCAAGGTCCGGGCGTCGTCGGCGGTCCCCTGGAAGGCCAGCGGCGACCGCGGGCTGATGCTGACCGACGACAGCACCGCCCCCGCGGCCAGAGCCACCACCACCGATAGCGTGGGCAGCACCCACAGCGACCCGCGCACATATTCCCTCAGCACACCACGACTCACCATGCCCGCCTCCGCGATCCGGTCCTGCCCGCACGTCGGCCGCCCGGCGGACCCGTTTCCCGCGGGATCGCCGGCCGACGATAGCCACAGCCTGGCACCAGCACGGTTCCGCTGCGCCAGCCGGCTCGCCGTCAGGCCATTCACCAGCGCCTCGGACAAGACCACCTCATGCCGCGCCCAGACGCTGCCCTGGTTGACTGGCGCCCTGGCTCGTCACGGCGGTGATGTTTACGTTCTTGGCTGCCCGTCCAGTAGGGTCCAAGATCATGTCAGGTGCGTCGGGAAGCCTGGTCGACGATATTCGTGAATCTCCGGACTCGTGGACTCGGGGGTCCTGATGATTAATTACTGCGCGCCGGCAGCTCGCTCGCCAGAGGCGAGCCTTGCCGCAGCCATGAGTACTTTCTGCCCCGGATCGGCCACGGCAGCGGGCGGCACCATTCCTGGGCCGTGCCGTGCATTTGATTACTACTTCGGCGCCGGTGAGCGCTGATCCCGCATGTGGTGTCCTGTGGTGTCGCCCGCCGGTGCCGTCAAGGCTATAGCGCGAAGAAGGCGCAAAGCAGATGAGCCGCTATCCAGAACCCGCCAGGAACACGGGCTGAACGGTGTTCGGTGCAGGCCGGCTCATCGTCGGGACGAGCGGCTCGCCGGGGAGCCTGCACGCCCTGCGCTACGGGGAGGTCCTGGCGCGCGCGCACGATGCGGTGCTGATTCCGGTCATCGCCTGGGAACTGCCAGGCGGTGACCGCACCCATCGGATCGCGTCGTCGAGGGAACTGGGACAGGCATGCCGGGACCTGGCTTGCCAGCAGCTCCGGGACGCGCTGATGGCAGTGTGGGGCGAGGTGCCCGATGAACCGCGGGTACAGCCGCATGTTGAACGCGGGCCCGCGGGCTGGGTGCTGGTGAATCTGGCCTGCCGCCCGGACGATGTGCTGGCCGTGGGCGCCGGCCGCCGTGGCCCGCGAACTCCGGCATGGCCGCATGGCGCGGGCGTTCTGGCGGCGATCCTTGACCGCCGAGCAGGTCCTTCGCGACCACGACAGGCCGGCTGCCTGAGGAACCGGCTCAGGCACACGGGTCCCGTCGATGCGGGCGCGGGTGTGCCCGAGCCGCACCTGCAGGCTGGCGCGGGCCCGGTCGATCACGTCATCGGCGGCGCAGTCCCCGGCGGCGATCTCGTCGAGCCGGGCCAGGGCCGCCTCGGCCAGGTGCAGCCGGGCCACGGTTGCCTCGCGGCGCGCGGCGCCGGGCCGGGCGACGCCGCACCGGGATGACCCCGGCCGCGAGCCCGGCCCCCACCGCCGCGCCGCGCCCGCCAGCACCGCGAACTGCCCGGCCGCGTGCACGTCGATCGGCCCGGACCGCGATCGTGGTCATTTCCGATGTCGCGAGCCAGCACCTGGGCGAGCCGGTCCCGGCGCGATACGCCCAGGACCAGCTGGGTGGCGTTGACGCCGCGGGCGAAGTCCAGTAGTGCGTGCGGGATGTCATCGCCGAGGACCTGATGGTAGGTGCCGCCGAGACTTTCTGCCAGGACCCGCTGCCGGGCCAGGTGGGCCGGATCGGCGCCGGCCAGGCCGTGGCTGGGGCTGACATGGATGGCGAGCAGGTCGGCGCCCTTGATGCGGGCGGCGCGGCGGATCAAGGTGTCGCCTTCGGGCCGCCGGACAGCGCGACCACCACCCGCTCCCGCGCCTCCTAGGTGCCGGCGATGCCACGGTCTCCCGCCGCGCGACGCCAGTGATCTGCTGCACCACGTCGTTGAGGAACTCCAGGTGCTGGATGTTCACGTTCGAGATCACCGTGATCCCGGCGTCGAGGATCTCCTCGATGTCCTGCCACCGCTTTGGCGTTCCGCGAGCCCGGGATGTTGGTGTGCGCCAGTTCGTCGATCAGCACCACCTGCGGGCGGCGGGCGATCCACCGCGTCCGCATCCAGCTCGGTAAAGGCCGAGCCCCGGTAGGTCATCGCCTTACGGGGCATGACCTCCAGGCCCCTCGAGCAGCGCGGCGGTGAGCGCCCGGCCGTAGGTCTCCGCATAGCCGACCACCACGTCGGTGCCGCGTCCGGCCCGTCGCCGCGCCTCACCGAGCATGGCATGAGTCTTGCCCACACCGGGCGCGGCGCCGAGGTAAGCGCGTAGCTGCCCGCGGTCTGCCATCACTGACCTCAGCCGGGCAGGGCCCGCATGGCCCGGGTCGTGCCAGGCAGCGGGCCTGCTCACCTCCAGGTTAAACCGTGGCATGCTCACGTGCCGTGCCGCATTCCAGGATGGCTCCACCGCGTTCGTCATTGTATTCGAACAGCTCACCATAGCGGCTGGGCGGCGATCATGGACGTTGGTACTGGAGTACTGCCGCGCCGACGGTGGCGGTCGTCCCGACGGCCGCGACGGCAGCCAGGAACGCGTACTGGGTGACGGTCGCGAAGATCTGATCGGGCACGCCCAATACGACCCCGAGCAGCACGGCGAAGCCGCTGGCCGCGGCGGTCAGCGCCCACCGGGCGGTCAGCAGCGCACAGCACGGGCCGGCGATCAGCAGGCCGATCAGGGTCAGGTGCGGGCCGCTAGCCGCGTCGCACGCCGCCACCACGCCGCACAAAATGAGGCTGAGCCGCCACAGGCGGCCGATGCTCCACCCGGGCAGCACCGACTCCCGCTGCCACAGGCCGCCCGGGCTGGCCGCGGCCGTCCGCGAACGGGCCGGCCGGGTCAGCAGCAGCGCACCGGCCCCGGCCATGGCGGCGGCCGGGAACACGGCTGTGGCCGCGCGGATTTCTCCTTGTTGCACGGTGACGATCAAGGCGGTCACGAACGCCAGGTATCCCGCGATGATCGCCGTGCCGGACCCGCGGCCCAGGCCCCGTCCGCGGTATGCCAACGCGAGCGCGAGCACGGTCAGGCCCGCGTACCACGCGGCCACCAGCACACCCTGCCCCGAACCCGGCCCGAGCCCGGCCAGGGCCGCCGGGATCAGCAGCCCGGCCACCACGTTGATCGCGTTGCTGTTCAGCGCGGTGCTCAGCACCGCGGCGCCGCGGCCCCGCCGGGCCAGGTACACCGCGCTGACCGCATTCGGCAAGCTGGTCACCACGGCCAGCACCAGCCCGCCGGTGACGATGTCCGCGACCCCGTACCGGCGGCCCGCGGCGGTGGCCGCCACCTCCATGACCGTGCTCGCCCCGACCACCACGACCAGCGCCCCGGCCGCGGCGACCGCATCACGCCAGGTGCCCGGCCGGGGCCGGATCGCCTCGGCGAGCTCGGTCTCCTCCTCGTGCACCGCCGCCACCAGCCACCGGACCCATCGGGCCGGCAGCCGCAGCCGCTCCATCCGCGCGCGGCGCATCCCCAGCACCCCCACGTACGGCACCAGCACCACGGCCGCCAGCACCAGCCCGACCGCCGGAGCCACCACCGCGGCCACCGTCAGCAGGCACACCACGGCCACCCACACTGCGGGCACCCCGGCCAGCACCACCACCCGGCGGTGGAAGCCGATCCACCCGGCCACCACCGCCGCCAGCCCGAGCAGCGCCGCCAGGTTGAACACGTTGGACCCGATCACCACCCCTGCCCCGACGCTGGCCTGGCCCCGCGCCAGCGCGGTCACCGAGGACGTGATCTCCGGGGCGTCGGCGGCCAGCGCCGCGACCAGCCCCAGCCACGCCTCGGAAAAACCCGCCCGCTCCCCGAGCCGCTCCAGCCGGGACACCAGCAGCCAGCTCGCCGCCAGGCTCACCACCACCCCGGCGCAGAACAGCACGATTCCCGGCATTCAGGCATTCTCCGGCATGCCTTCCTCAATGAGGAAGGGAGCCGGCATCATTCCCCGCCCGGATTGGCTGCCCAACAGCTAGCGAGCTTTGGGAGACCCGAATTGGCCGGCGATGCCGCGCTGTGCGGCCGTGTCGGTGTAACGACCGTGACCCCGACACCGCCGGACTGGGTTCTCTGACGGGCGCCCTGGCCGGGGCGGTGGTGTTTCCCGGGGCATGGCTGGTGGCAGACTCGGGTGGCATGGCGGGAGGGGACGGCAGCGCGGGCCGGGGAGCCGGGCGCGGGCGGCGGTGGGATGTGGCGCTGTCGTTCGCCGGTGCGCAGCGGGACTACGTCGGGCAGGTTGCCGCGGCACTGCAGGCGCGGGGGGTGCGCTGCTTCTACGACGCCGATGAGCAGGTCCGGCTGTGGGGCACTCACCTGGCCGAGGAGCTGCCCCGGATCTACGCGCAGGAGTCCGCGGCGGTAGTGGTGTTCATCTCCGCTGAATACGCGGGCGGGGAGTGGACCCGGCTGGAGCGGCGGGCCGCGCTGGCCCGGGCGGTGGCCGAGGCCGGGGTGTACGTGCTCCCGGCCCGGTTCGATGACAGCCAGCTGCCAGGGCTGCTGCCCGACGTGGTCACCGTCGACCTGCGCCGGTACACCCCGGAGCAGTTCGCCGACCTGGTCGCGGACAAGATGGCCGAGATTACGCGCAGCCCGCAGGGCGGGCCGCGGGCCGGGCCAGGGCCTGCGGCGGCGGGCCGGCCGCTGGCGCAGGTGACCGATCCGTTCGCGCTGGAAGTGCACCGGCCGGTGCAGCCCGAGGACGCGCCGGCCGGGCTGCCGGAGCTGCCGGCGTACGTGCCGCGCGGGCATGACCAGCTGCTGGCCGGGGTGGTGCGGGCGGCGACGGAAGGCCGCAGCGGGGTCGCGGTGCTGGTCGGCGGGTCGTCCACGGGCAAGACCCGGGCGTGCTGGGAGGCGCTGGGCCTGCTGCGGGCCGAACCGGGGTGGCGGCTGTGGCATCCGATCGACCCGACCCGCCCCGACGCGGCGCTGCGGGAGCTGCCGGACATCGGCCCGCGGGTGGTGGTGTGGCTCAACGAGGCCCAGTTCTACTTGGATGCGGCGGGCGGCCTGGGCGAGCGGGTCGCCGCCGGGCTGCGGGAGCTGCTGCGCGACCCGGCCCGGGTCCCGGTCCTGGTCCTGGCCACGCTGTGGCCGCAGTACTGGGCCACCCTGACCGCCCGTCCGCCCGGCGGCGCGGACCCGCACGCGCAGGCGCGGGAGCTGCTGGCCGGTCACGACATCCCCGTGCCGGCCGCGTTCACCCCGGCGCAAGTGAGCCAGCTCCGCCAGGCGCGGGATGTGCGGCTGGTGCTGGCGGCCCGGTCGGCACCGGACGGGGCGGTGACCCAGTTCCTGGCCGGGACGCCGGAATTGCTGGCGCGGTACCGCAACGCGCCGCCCGCCGCGGCGGCGCTGATCCACACGGCGATGGATGCCCGCCGCCTGGGCGCCGGAGTCGGCCTGCCGCGCGGCTTCCTGGAAGCTGCGGCTCCCGGCTACCTGACCGGCGACCAGTGGGACGCCCTGGGGGAGGACTGGCTGGAGCAGGCGCTGGCCTATACGGCTGTCCCGTGCAAGGGCGCCCGCGGGCCGCTGACCCGCATCCGGTCACGCCCAGCCGCCGCCCGCTCTCCCAGAGCCGGTCCCCGGGACAGCGGCGAGCAGCCGGAGGGCGGCCCGGGCGGCGTTACCGGCGGGTCGTTGTACCGGCTCGCGGACTACCTGGACCAGCACGGCCGACAGTACCGTATGGGCCAGATCCCCCCGCCGGAGTTCTGGGCCGCGGCCGCCATGCATACCCGGCCCGCTGACCAGGCCGCGCTCGGTGAGGCCGCTCACGATCGCGGCCTGTATCGGGCCGCCGCCCAGCTGCACAAGAACGCCGCCGCGTCCGGCCACCTCCGTGCCGCTCTCTACCTGAGCCATCCCCCGGACTGCCTGCGCGCGGACCCCCGCTCCGCGTACTGGGCCGCCGCCCACTTCCCCCTCGACGACCCGGCTGGCGTGGCCAACCTGCTGGGCTGGCTGCGGGAGGCGGGCGCGGACGGCCAGGCTGCGCTGCTGGCCCGTGATCGCGCCGCCCACGTCTCCCTCGACGACCCGGCCGCCGGGG
>Ga0335081_10003797_pt1 | contig 23788 bp, 18 predicted proteins | sample Lox_Sample_35_FD_206713 | JGI IMG/M metagenome (GOLD analysis project Ga0335081, IMG submission 206713) | Soil microbial communities from Loxahatchee National Wildlife Refuge, Florida, United States - Lox_Sample_3.5 | ecosystem: Environmental > Terrestrial > Soil > Wetlands | place: USA...
CGCCGATATCAGCAATGCTCACGCTTTGGCCAATTCCGCCACGTGTGCTATCTAGCCCCCAGGTGCCGGAGAGGTCAGCGGGTTTGGATGAACTTGTCTGTGCTTGCGAAAATACCGGGAATAGGAGCGCCCCGACAAGCCCGACAATTACGCCCAGGAAATTCTTGTGCATGCGATTGAGCCTCCTTTTTCCATCGCCGCTTAAACATGTGAGCGTTGCCGGAGCGAGACTTCCCCACTCATAAGGCAGACGACGGAGTTCTAAAGACTGCGTGCATTATCATGATTCGCGAAACGAAGGGCAATTGTTTTCTTTTGCACAATCGAAAAGCGGCTGGCCGCCCCCTGGCGCGAGCGGCGCTTGACCTGACTCGAAGGACGAACTAAACTCCGCGCGATCCGTTTCAAAGACGGGAGGAGGCGCGCGATGGATTTCCAGCAGCGGGCCAAGCGATTGGCATTCGCGGTAGGCGTCTGCGTTTTGAGTTTTTCGCTCGGCGTTGCAGGTCGGCCCAAAGATACTGAGAGCAAACCCTCGAAGGACGTACCCGTATACAAGGTTGACCCTTTCTGGCCAAAACCACTGCCGCACAAGTGGATCCTGCAAGGCATCCCCGTCCTCGTGACGGATAAGGAAGATCACATTTGGGCCATTAGCCGGCCCGGCGACATCAAGCCGGATGAGTCCGGCGCCTCGACCACGCCGCCGCGTACCGACTGCTGTGTCGCGGCTCCGGCGGTCGTGGAATTTGATACCGAGGGGAACGTTCTGCAGGGCTGGGGTGGTCCGGGATATACGCCCGGATGGCCCAAGCCTCAGGAGCACGCAATCCTCGTGGATAAGGATGAAAATGTGTGGATCTCGTCCGGCGGCCGTGGAAATAGCATTCAGAAATTCACGAGCGACGGGAAGTTCCTCTGGGATTTCGGTCACCGTGCGCCGCCGCTTGCCCCGGGAGAAAAGGCTCGTGAAAACAATCAGCAGACGGACATTTTGCCGGGCGGCGTTTTCGAATTCACGTTGGATGAAGACGCGCAGGAGATTTACCTGGTGGAGCAAAAGCGCGTGCTGGTTTACGGCTACGATGGAGCGTTTAAGCGTGGCTGGGGCGGAAAAGGCAAAACGCTCGCGGACATTAGCAATGATCCTACGCCGGCCTATGATTGGAAATCAGGGCCGCCTGCCGATCAGGAAGAGTTCGCGCCCGCGCTGCACTGCGTCCATATCGCGCCTGATGGGTTGGTTTACGTCTGTGAACGCGGCGCCGACCGGGTGCAGGTGTTCACGAAGCAGGGCAAATTCATCACCAGCTTTTTCGTGCACCCGTCGACTCCGGCGCGTGGTCAGGAATGCGGGGGCCCGGGCAGCACGATGTTCGGAATGTGCGGAACGATTTACAACATGACGTTCTCACACGATGCCGACGGAAAATATGTTCTGATTGCCGATGGAACTAACGACAAGATCTGGATTCAGGACCGCAAGACTGGCGCGCTGGCGGGCTCAATTGGAGACAATGGGCGCATGGCAGGCTACTTCCATTGGATTGATGCCATAGCGATCGATTCTCACGGCAATCTGTACACCGGGGAAGTCGATACGGGCAAACGAGTTCAGAAATTCGTTCTTACGAACGGCGATAAGGCGAAACGGCCACGTCCTCACGACTGAGCTAACGCAGCCACTGCCGAGTTTTGTGAGTGGATGCGGTTCCGATCCGGCCCTCCAGCCGAACTACTTGGTCGTTGGCGGAGTGGGCGCCGGAGCTGTAGCGGGCATTGCAAGGTTTGCTTTGTGCTCGTTGTTTTCGCGCACGGAGCAAACCCAAGGATTCTGCATAAACGGCGTCGTTGCCATCTTAAACGCCCGTTTCGTGGTGAATGGCCTGGTGTACGCCCCAGGATCATCAATGGTCACCTCGAGCTCCAGCCTGCCTGCATCCGCGCGCCGATATCTCTCGATATAGTGCAGTTGCTCCGTGTGCGGATGTCCAAGCTGGTCAAGCCAAGTCTTGTCGTTGAAACCGATGGAATCAACCACGAGCGTGTCGCCATTCTCGTACCATCCGATGGAATCTCCCCACCAGGTCGGATCGGGATCTTTTGGATGAGTGCCATTTAGCCGGACGATGCGGAACTGTTGCATGACTTCATGAAGGATATATACCGCGTCGAGCATCTGCACGAAGATCGTTCTGCCGGGCTGGATGTAGACGCGCCAGAGCGCCGGCGGCTCGCAGTAATTGATCCAGGGATCGGTGGTCATATCGTATCGGTTGTCTGGACCGGTCGCCGGATACTCGGAAAGAGTTTTTTGCAAAGACCAGGGCTGATACGGAATGTCTGGTTCTTTGCCCCGCATTTTACCGGCGGGATCGGCGAAACTGATGCTTTGGACGACAGGGCCGGCGAGCCAATTGCCGGAGAGATCCGGAATCTTAGAAATGTTCTGCGCGGGTGGGATCTGTGCTTGCGCGAAAGGCACACATGGAATCGCCAGAAAAAGAATTGCCGCCAATCGTAGGTAGGTTTGCATCGAGGCTTCCTGATTCGGCAGGACTATACCTTGGTCGAAGCCTGAATGACCACACGTTTGTTCTCGAGCGCAACGGTGGATTCCCTCCCGTGCCTGCTCACAGCAGGTCGCAAGCCCGGCGAATTGCGGCTTCCGCCTAAACTCGTTGCTCGAACGGCCTCGGCGCGTGTAGACTGCCGCCTATCTCGCCACCACATTCCGAAAGGCAGGGCAATCACTTATGCTCAAAGAACTCCTCAAGGTTTCGACAATTCTGATTGTGGCGATTGTGCCGATCAGTACGGCGCAGGCTCAGAGTGCGCTTGCGAATGCTGCGGCTGCTGCGCAGTCCTCCAAAATCCCCGACCTGTCGGGAAGTTGGTTAAGGAAGACAGGAATTCAGAGCATCAGCAACGCCGATATCGGAGGGAAAAACCGAGGACACGAAGAGGATATTCCATATCAGCCGTGGGCACTCGAAAAAACCATGTCCGAGAAGCCGCCTACCGGCCCCGATAATCAGTTCGATCAGACGACCGATCCGTGGATTTTGTATTGCGAGCCACCCGGTTTGGTACGAGTTTACATGGAGCCGGGGCGTACAAAATTCGTGCAGACCCCCGACGCGGTGTACATTTTGCACGAAGTGATGCAGACCTTCCGCATCGTTCGGCTGAATAGCAAACACCCCGACGATCCCGACCCGACATGGTGGGGCGACTCCATAGGATGGTACGAGAATGGCGACACGCTGGTGATCGATACGATCGGGACGAATGGCAAGACCTGGCTCGATCAGCTAGGCCACCCAACCACGGAAAAACTCCACTTGATCGAACGCTACAAGCGGGTGGACGCGAACACTCTGGATTTTGTGGCCATCGTTGACGACCCCGGCGCCTACACGAAACCATTTGAATCGCATCGGATCTTCACGCAAACGGAAGTGCCCTTTATGACAGACTCTTGGGTCTGTTCGGTGCGCGAGAACCAGGGCTTTTACAACAATCTCTATGCCCCGGCGACAACTGAAAAGCACTAACTAGTGACGCATTAACAGGTGCAATAACTTACGAAGGAGCGCACGTGTCTAACTGTAATATTCTCCACGCCAGACCGGTACCATTTCTGCCAGTTCACAGGGAGGCGGGTATGTGTTTCAAACCTTTTTGCAGGCGAGGCGCCCCTGCCGTATTTGTTTTGATCATCGCGAGCGCGTTAACCGCCAGTGCGCAGCAGCAGTTACAACAGCCAAGTTGGTGATGTTGCTAATCGTGAGTCTTCGAAGAAATAGACGTACGAACTCGACGCTAATAAACTACAACGTGGACTTCTCGCTGGGCAAGGACTGGAAGTGGAAGGAGCGGTTCGGCGCGCAGTTCCGGTTCGAAGTATTCAATCTTTTCAATCACTCTGACTTCGCCGCACAAGGTTCGGATCCGTCCAAGGGGGTCTCCGGACAGTTCGGCTGCGCCTGCAGCACTCCGGACAATTCCAACCCCGTGCTGGGATCAGGCGGGCCGCGCCATATCCAGTTTGGCTTGAAGCTGACCTACTAGCTGAATTGGTCTAGCTGAAACCTCGGCAAAGTCTTACGGAGGACCGGGCTCTCGCCCGGCCCTTTCCCTCTGCAGTCGCAAATGCTCTTCAACCGAGAGATTGGATTGACCCATAAAATCCTGGGTGATATGGTTTGTCGTCAGTGAACCCTTCCGGGTCCAACTGAGTAATCCTCGATGCGCGCAGAAGCGTGGAGACCTCAATGATAAGAAGGCTCGGCCTGATCGTTCCCGTGATCTGCTTTGTCGTTTCCCTTCCTCTGTTTGCACACCATGGATCGGCGTCCTACGACACATCGAAAACAGTCGTAGTTACAGGAACAGTGACGGAATACATTTGGGCTAATCCTCACGTCTTCTTGAAGGTCGACGCTAAAGGTGACAATGGCGAGACGGTCCACTGGGTCGTCGAAGCACAGAATCCCGTAACTCAGATGGGCCGAGGTTGGTCCAGAAATACCTTCAAGCCAGGGGATGAAGTGACCGTCGACGTTTTGCCTGCCAAGAACAGCCAGCCCGTTGGAGAATTCAAAGATCGCATTGTAATCAACGGCAAACAGTTCAAGCCCTGAGGAGCGGGCTCCGAGTTCATCCGGGGGGCGAGCCCGTGCGCAAGTTCAGGCGAGGGTTCTTGCCGCAGATGGATTGCGGCCCGACTAGATGTGGAGGAGGATTTGGAGATGAGAAAACGTTGGATGGTCTCGATCATGGCTGTGACGGCAGCATGGATCTTGTCTCCACTTCTACGCGCCCAAACTACGGCGCCCACGACAACTCAAACGAAGCAGGAATCATGGAATAACGTCCCCCCTCCGCAATCCGCATATGCCGGCAAAAAATCCGACGGCCCGGCGCCGCGGCGTAACCTGACGGGAATATGGGACACGGGAGCCATACTGGGGACGAGTGGTGCGCCTGAACACCCGGCACTGTTGCCCGGGCGAGGGGGGCAGGAGGGAGGACATGCGGACGAGACAGGGATCGTCAAACCTTTGCCTTACACTCCCTTGGGCCTGGAAGCGCTCAAAGCGAACAAACCCTCCGGGCCGGGCGTACGACAAGTCGACGCGACGCTCGCCAATGACCCCGCGGACAAATGCGATCCGCTGGGATTCCCGTACATGTTTCTTTGGGAATTGAGAACCCTCGACATAGTTCAAACTCCCAGGCAGGTGATTATTCTCAGTCCATTTTACGGAAACAACCGGGTCATCTGGACCGATGGACGAGAACTGCCCAAGGATGCAGATCCACGCTGGAATGGCTACTCGGTGGGCAAATGGGTGGATGACTACACCTTCGTCGTGGAAACGACGGGCCTAAACCCCAAGAGTTGGATCGATCATGCGGGCCGCCCGCATAGCGATGAGTTGAGAGTAGAGGAAACGTACCATCTTGTGGACCACGACACTCTCGAATTGACGCTGAAGATTACCGACCCGAAAATGTATACCGAGCCGTGGTTGGGTTTAAACAAGCTTCCTCTGCACTTGCTAGCGCCGGATTTCGATATTCCGGAACTTCTCTGCTCTCCAACGGAGATGTCGAGTTACAACAGCCAAGTTGGTGATGTCGTCAATCGCGAGTCTTCGAAGAAATAGACGTACTCAACGCTAATAAAGAAGGCGGTGGGTTTTTCTATTCATTCCATTAGTTTGATTTAGAGCCGCTCGAGTTCTCCACGTCTTGGCCAGCGGCAGGTCCGCCAAAGCCGCTTCCCAGAGCTTGGCCATTCGGAAGGATCACATTAACAACCCGGCCGATCGGCTGACCATTCTTTACCGGATTGACTGTGACGGTAATCCTGTCGCCCGGCTTCAACGAATTCTTCGACCAACCGCGATTGATCATGTCCGGAGGGTTGCTCGTCTCGGCGGTCCAGTGCGCCACTTTTCCATCCTTGTCCGTCACGTCGAACCGAAGGAAGCAATGTGGATTGGCCCAATACCATTCCGTCACGACACCTTTCATCGTAACTTTTTTCGTGCCGTCGATAGTTGCGGTTCCGTGATGCGCAAGTAGAGGAGCAGAAAAGACGCAGACAACAGGGACCAGAATCAAAGTGATCAGGAATTGACGCACGGTGACCTCCAAACTCTTCCGGGGCGTACTTCTATGCAGTCAAAGGAACGGCCCTGAGGTTCGTTGTGCGCCGCTCCAGACTGACTGGATTGTAGATACAGGAATGAGGTAGGTCAAGCTAGAGTAGCCGATACAGACGGTGTTGCGCCTCGAAAACGTTGAAAAAAACCTCATCCACCGGTGGTTGACAAGCTGCCCATGTTATGCCAACGTTCGGCATCTTACCTTAGCGCGAACTGGCAGATTGGAAAAAGGTTATTGTCCGACTGTTACGGATGCGCAAGCTCGGCGCCTCGAGCCGCTAGGTCCTTCTATTCATCTTTTGCTCTGTGGGGTGCCGTTATGAAGTGGATCGAAATCTCCACTGTGAGGCCATTGGCCATGAGAAAGAGCGTCATTTCGCTCGTAACCGTTGTTTTAACGCTGATGCTATTGCCCGTTACTTATGCGCAGGTCGATGGGTGGGGCCGCCCGGTTGCGACTCAGGGAAAGTCCAACGCTCAGGCCGGCCCAGCGCCCCGCCACGACATTTCCGGAACTTGGGATCCCGGCAACGGCGGAATTCAACCGCTGGGTGCCGGGGCAAATCCCGAGGATGGAAAGCCGCAACACCAACCGCCTTACACGCCGGAGGGATTGGCAAAGTTGAAGCAAACGAAACCAAGCAATGGTTCGAGGACAGTTCTGCCTGCTGAGTCGAACGATCCGGCATGGCGTTGCGATCCCCAGGGAATTCCTCGCGAAGACCTTTATGAGCTGAGACAAACTCAGATTCTACAGGAGCCGCAAAGAGTTGTAGTTCTGTACGAATATGGGAAAATCTGGCGGGTCATTTGGACCGATGGGAGGGCTTTTCCAAAAGACCCGGAACCCCGATGGTTTGGATACTCCGTTGGCAAGTGGACGGACGACTATACGTTCGTCGCGGAAACCATCGGGTTGGACGAGAGGACATGGATCGACCGGGCCGGGCGGCCGCACAGCGCCGACTTAAAGGTGGAAGAAACGTTTCATCGAGTGGATGCAAATACTCTGGAATTGAGCGTGAAGATCGACGATCCGAAGATGTATACGAAATCTTGGATGGCGCTCGATAAATTGAAGTTCTATGTGCAGCCCGCCGATTTTGATGTGAGAGAAATGATGTGTTCGCCTTCGGAACTCAACGAATACGAAAAATTTGTTGGCAATCCATCAAGCAAGAAGCCGTAGTACTGCGGCGTGCATGAAACCGAGAGAACGCTCCGCGCCTTACCACGCCGGCCGCATTGAAGAATGAACCTCCCCAGTTCACTTTCTTTATGGGTTTTAGATCTCAGACGGCCGTAAGCGGCGGGCCGTTCAAACAAACCCGCCGCCTAGGCGCGATCGGAGCTAGAACAGGAACTTTAACGCGAGTTGAACGATTCGAGGAGATGCCGCCATGGTGATGATCTGGCCGAACGTGGCACTGTTGGCGCTAATGTTCGGAACTCCAAATTCGGGGTGGTTGAAAGCGTTGAAGAATTCCGCCCGGAATTGAAGCGAACGGGATTCCTGAATGGGGATGATCTTGGCCAGTGACATATCCCAGTTGTATTGATTCGGCGCCTTGAAGTTGCCGCCCCCCATAGTGCCGAATCCCGAGGGGGCCCCTCCGGGGGCCGTCTGGCCAGGGCCGAGACTCACAAACGAACTTCCATTCCAGTAGGGAGCATTACACAATACCCCTTGGGTTTTGCCGTTCAAATATCCGGGCCCTCCCAGCAACCCGTTCGACACGCGATCTTCGATGCTCCCCGTGGTCAGCATGTCGGAAACGTCCATGCCCGGGCAGAAGGTACCGGTGGATCCCGAGCCAACGCCTCCAAAGAAGGCGGATCCGCCGTTGTCGGTTACTGTCAGGTGTACGCCATCCTGCACAACCGTTATACCCGACAAGCTCCAATCATCCAGCAGGCGCCCCTTGAGACCGGAGTAGCGTGGGACCGGAAAATTCCACAAGTAGTTCACCACAAAACGATTGGGGTGATAGTTATTGTTGGGCTCATAGACTTCCGACATGTAGGGGTATGTGTTATAGCCAAACGGCTGCGTATCAAACGCGGCAGCATGGGTGTAATTGGCCTGGACTTGCAACCCGTAGGAAAGCTGCTTCCGAACGGTGATTTGCACGGCATTGTATTTCAGCAAGCCATTCGTCTCGAACGTCGCATAGGTCGGACTTACACCCAGGTAAGGCACACGCTCGATCGCATTGGCTGCCGTCGTAGTGTTCACACCTGTGAGCTTACAACTGGAGCATTGAGGATCACTCGCCAACGGCGCCAGGTTGATACCGATCGACGAACCGCCTTGGCCTTGCAGACCCGCGCCGGCGCGCGACTGAGGCAACTGGTGGATTCCATGCGAGCCTACATAAGCAAGTTCGAGCACCCAATTGTGGGCGAATTCGTATTGTGTGTTGAGATTCCATTGATACATCACGGGCACTTTCATGTCCGGCGGAACGCCCGTTGCCGTTAGATTCGAACTGCAGGGAGGCGCAGGGCAAGTCACCGGAATCGGCGTCGATGTGTCCAGCCAGCGGGTAACCCATCCGGCCGTCCCGGCGGGCCCGGGATAGACCGCTTGTTGCGTCTGAATCGGATTCGCCAGAGTACTGAGAGTGACAGGGCTGGGCGCGGGGATCACGCCCGGCTGAGAGATTTCGTATACATTGGCGAAGGACTGACCCGGTGTTGCGTCGTAAAACAGGCCCGCGCCCGCGCGCCAGACCCAGCGAGGGCTTTTGGTGGGCTGCCAGGCAAATCCAAGCCGGGGAGCAAAGTCGGTCATCGGGGCGTTGGGATTGGTTAGCCCGTCGTTCGAGTTGACATAGAGGCCGGGCAGCATGGGCCCCGGATAGTTATGGGGCACAACAAATCCCGCCAAAGTTCCGGTCTGGGGAGTGCTTCCGGGAAGCGGTACCAACGCCGCCAGGCTAGGCCAAATGCTGCTCTCCAGCCCTTGGCCTGAATAGAGGTTGCCGTCGTACTCCCAGCGCAGGCCGGCGTTTACCGTCAGGCGCGGCGTTAACTTGATATCGTCCTGGATAAAGGCGTCATAAATGTTCAAGCGGAAATAGCCGGACCAAAGGGGATTTTGGCTGACGCCTCCACCTAAGCTACTAGTGTTAAAACCGTTGGTGTTTCCGGGGTTAGCAGAACTGCACACCCCAGCTCCCGTAAAGGCCTGGCAGGATGCCCGGCCGATCAGGAAATCGTCAAACGTGACTGTGCCTGAAGTTGCTGCCACGGCATGCGATGGGAACAAAGTTCTCACCTGGACGTGCCAAGCGCCCACCCCGAAACGCATGGAGTTCTTTCCGTGCTCCCAGGAGAGTTGCTCGTTCGCTTGGAATTGATTGTTTACGTCTCGTACCCCGAAACTGGTGTGGGAACCAAAGGAAAAAGCGCCGGAGAGCGTGAAATAATCCAAATTGTCGTAGCCCGGTACGACATCGGAAATGCCAACCTGAGAATTCGTGAAGGGCTGCACGGCGTCGCTTTCCGTCAGAATACGTTGAAAGGCCACGTTGAACTGGTTCACCACGGTAGAAGACAGGATTGAAGTGAGCTTCGCGATGGCCTGGTGGTTGGTGTGCTTGGTCTTGATCCCCTGGCCCGGTAAGAAGGTGCCTATAAGCGAAGTGGCATTCAGCGCCGGAAATCCGCCGTTAATCGGATCCTGTTCATACTGGTAGCGGGTCGACAAAGTGTTCTTGCTGTTGATCACATAATCCGAATTCAGCAAAAAGTTGTGATCGTGAAAGGTGGCAGGATCGACAAAGAGATTGGAGGCTGTTGTTGAGGCTCCTCCGTTACAAATTCCGCCGTAACTGCACGAACTCGGAATCAGATAGTTGCCGTTCGGAAACTTGAGCTGAAGAATACTGATGGCCACGGGATTGATGTTGGCCAGGGGATTTGCAAGGCTTGTGGAGCACAGAACTTGAATCGTCGAGTTTGCAGCCGCGTTGGTCTGAAAGGCTTTTTGATTAGCGGCGGCCTTGTTCGTGGGGCAAACGTTGGACGCCAAGTCCGAGACGAATTGCGTCGTGGCGGCGCTACACTGGGAGAGCGTCGCCCAACCCGCCGGGCAGGATCCACGATCTTCCAAAGGAATCGGGTACAGTGTCGGCAGAGATTCACCAAAAGCAGATATTCCATTCTTTTGGCGGGTCTCCTGATAAGAAGTGAAGAAAAAGAGCTTGTTCTTTTTTATTGGCCCGCCCAATGTGGCGCCAAATTGGTTTGAATTTAAAAGCCCTTTCGGCTCGCCAAGAGTATTGTTGATAAAACTGTTGGCGTTCATGGCGCTATTGCGGAAAAACTCAAATGCATCGCCGTGAAGTTCATTGGTGCCCGATTTGGTGATCACATTCACGCTGGCGCCTGGATTGCGCCCGTAACCGGCATCGGCGCTCGACGTTTGCACTTTGAATTCCTGGACGTCATCCGGAATTGGAAGCGCGAAACTACCGCCTGAGAAGCCCTCCTGGCCGGTGTTGAAACTCAAGTACGTGGTCACGTCGACGCCGTCCTGAGAGAAATTGTTTTGTCCGTAACCCGCGCCGTTCGTGGCGATGAAGGTGTCACCCTTTCCCAGTGTGCTGGCGTTGGTGACATTTGCATTAGCCCCTGCGGACATGGTCAGAAGATTAGTGTAGTTGCGCGTATTCAGAGGCAAATCTGTGACACTTTTGTTCGTCAGCACTTGGCCCATCGCCGAGCTCGAGGTCTGAACGGTCTCCACCGCCCCTTCCACAGTAACGGTCTGCGTTGTTGCGCCCACCTCGAGCGCGCGGTCCAAAACCGCAGTTTCGGTAACCGTTATGGCTACGGAAGGGATCTCCACGGTCGAGAATCCACTCGCCTCAATTCTCAACTTGTAGTTGCCGGGCGGCAGCAAGCTAAACTTGTAAGTGCCGTCAGCATCAGTCATCGCAGATCGCGACTGGCTGGTATCCAGGCTTGTGGCCGTGACCATGGCGTTTGGTACTACGGCGCCGGTGGGGTCGGTAACTCTTCCGGTCAGCGCCCCGGTCGAAGATGTCTGGGCCATTAGAGATGAGGCAAAGAGGAGAAAGAAACAAATCAGCAGCTCCTGAAACTTCCAAGCTCCTCGGCCCGCACCGGCGTTGAGTATCCTCTGCGAACCCGGACCCATTACTGCAGCGTTTGGTCTTTTCGTATCCCTGTTGAGAAATTCGGGTAAGCGATCCGGGCCTGTTGTCATGTCAGCACCCCTGAATTTGAATTTACTCGCTTGCTTCGTCCCAATTCCCAAGGCTGTATCGAACAGGGTTACCGCGGTAGGTACAGTCGCCTCTGCAACCATATCCCGTTTCTAAAATCCTTGTCTATACCTTCACGGGAACCGATGATTCGTTGCGGCGGATCGTAACCAGAAAGCCTGCACTTTTCAATCATTAATTAAGATCGCCGGCCTGGCGCCCGATAAAAGCTACGCCGCGAACATCATTCCGAGCGGCGTGCAACCCGATTGATCGGTCGGAGCAGGGAAATCATAAGACGCTGTCTGGAACGGTGGCGTCAAGGAATTAAGGCGACGAGCTGCTGGCCAGCGCGAAAGCGGCGCTTTTCTCCTCGGCACCATCAGGCCCAGAGCTCGCCAGATACAGCGATTTTTGTACTATGACGACATCGATCCGGCCTGCTTCGAACATGGCATTGTTGAGTTCGACGGGACGAAATTCGGACTAATCTGGAAAAAGTGCCGTGAGCTGAAGATGGAAGTGGTGGCCGACGTTCATGTGCGTCCGGGTGGGTACGGCCAAAGCCATACCGACCGCCACAATCCAATGATCGCAGAACGGGGCCACCTGGCCGCTGATTCTCCCGCACTATGCGGCAAGCACCTGTATGCCAGGCGGTATTGGGATTTATGAATACCTCGGCTCGCGAACGTGGCAAAACCATAGCACCCAAGGAGCCCGGACATTCCACGTTGGTTGGTGGCCGGAATGAGCTATACCGAGGTGCAGATAAATTCGGAAACATCGCGAATTCGTGCCGCCTTGGTGAATTCTGGACAGCATTCTTTCGCCGAAGCAGAGGAAAAACTGGCGGGATCCAGATTATCTCTTGTTTTGGGTGATAACGTAGCTGAGACTTCCGCAGGACAAGCGGCCTTGCTGACAGCAGCAGTTACCGGCAATCATCGACCGATCCTGGAGCTTATACCGGGACCTTCATCTCCCATCGAACTTTCGCTCAAACGGAAGTGCCTTTCCTTCAGGATTCCTGGGTTTGTTCCGTGCGCGAAAACCTGGAGTTCTACAAAGATCTGTACGCGCCCGCAACCACCAAGTCGAAGTGATTGAGATAGCGAACCCAGAGAGTTTTTACATCGTTTTGACTTGCTTGTTCAGCCGAACTTGGCTAATAACGTGCGTTTATGAGTGCGTTAACCAAGTGGATGCTGTGATGAACATGCTTTTTCAAATCGCTGATAGACTCCAAGATAACCCCATTATCATTTCGCTTACGAGTACAGGTTGGACGGCCGCTGCCCTGGCGATTCTTCATTACTACAGCATGTTTGTGCTTGTGGGATCGATGGTGATCGTGGATCTGCGCGTCCTGGGGGTTCTGGGCCGAAGTTATGATACGGGCGATTTGGCGCGACGGATCTTTCCGTGGGTGTGGTTCAGCCTTGGCGTGAATCTGATTTCAGGCTTCATCATGTTCGCCGGCGATGCGACGGCGTACTTGCCGACGTGGAGCTTTCAACTCAAGGTTGCCGTGGTGCTACTGGCAATTGTGTTTGGCCTCCTGGTGCAATGGCGAATACCGAGGTGGGAAGCGTCTCCAGTTCCGCGCGCGGAAGCTAAAGTCGTCGCTATTGTGTCCCTTCTGTTGTGGATCGGAGCCATTCTGATGGGGGTCGAGGTCCCGGCAATTTCTGGAATTGGCTGAGAGCTGAGCAGTCGAGACTTCGAGCCACCTCGAAAGGAGGACTGCATGATCGGCTCGTCTCTAGTGCCCTTGGGACATTGGCTGCAGAATCGTTCATTCGCGCTTACCATTGCCGACTCTCGCTGGGCTTATCCGTTTGTACAAGCCACTCATTTCAGCGGCATCTCTTTGTGGATCGGAACCAATGTCGCCGTGGATCTTAGTCTGCTGGGCATCGGAAATCAGAAGCACACGCCGGCGGATTTGTCCGACTCCCTTTTCTTTTGGAACTGGCTGGGATTTGCTACGGCGGTGCTGGGTGGTTTCTTGCTGTTTTCGGTTTCCGCGGAGACTTTTGTTATCAATCCAGCCTTTCTGGTGAAGTTGAGCACCCTGATTCCGGCCGCACTCATCACCCACATCATTATTCAGTGCAAAATCCACCAGTGGGCTCGGGAACCAAGCCTCCCGCAAATTGCCAAATATGCCGGATCGATCGAATTGCTTCTATGGTTCTGCGTCGCGACCGCGGCAGTGCTCATTCCGTACGGCCCCCTCGTGTATTGAATCCGCGGCTCAGAATGGATCGCTGCTCGAAAGCGCGGAGGCCATCAGTATCCGTCCGACACATAGATCGTGATTTGCTGATATACAGCGTCCTGTTTGTACAAAATCTTTCGATTTTCTCGCCCGATCGTGAAGGATGCCGCTCCGAGCGCAAGGAGCCACGCAAGCAGAAATTGGGAGAGTGATCTTTTTTTGAGCCCTAAAAATAGGAGAGGCGTCAGGCCCAGCGTGGAAAGCACCAGGCCGGTAGCGACAAAGATTCGATCGATGCCCAGATGAGGGATGAGTACAAAGCCGGCGCACAAACTGCCTGCAATGCTCCCCAAAGTCGACCAAAAGAAAATACTTCCAGCGACGCTGCCAATGCCTTTTTGGGGCACATAGATGCTCTGCAACTTGATGGCATAGGGACACATCATCCCTAGCAATAATGCGGGAAGAAGAAAGAGGAGGAGCGCCGATACGAGAGGGCCTGCCACAATCGACAGCTTGGAACTCAGAACGGGCAATACTATTTTCCCAATCGTGAAGAGGGCCAGCAGGACAATCCCGCTGGCAAAAATCAATCCGAAGAAGCGGCGCAGGCTGGGCAATCTATCCGCCAGGATTCCTCCCGCGTAATACCCGCAACTTAGCGCGACGAGAATTACGCTAATGACGCCGGAAACGGTAAAGATCGTATTCCCGTAGTAGGGGCTCAGGACTCGAACACCAACAACCTCTATGACTAAGATGCTCGCGCCCGTAACAAAAACGGCGAACATGAGGAGGATGTTAGTCAGCGATTTCATTGACGTAGTTCAGCCAGAATCCGGGAAGTGCGAACTCTGCTGGCCATACAGAGAATGGAGCGGGTCACAGCGTACGAACTAGGGCGATTCGATCGGGTGGTATGAGAACAGCGATACTCTTGTGTGGACTCATTGGGTTCAATGACAAGACCTGGCTTGACCAGCTTGGCCATCCGCACACGGAGCAACAGCATTACGTCGAAAGGTACAGGCGTCTGGCTGGGGCAACGATGGAACTCGAGGTCGTCATCGACGATCCCGGCGCGTACACAAAACCATTCACCACGCGACGAGTCTTCACGCAGGCCACGACCCCCATTCATGCAGGATTCCTGGGTTTGCTCAGTGCGCGAGAATAATGAACACAAGCGCATATTCGCCACATTGCCCGAGTCATCTCCAGCCGACAAGTAGGCGCCGCTCCAACCTTTTCCGGCGGAGCGTTTCGCCGGCGCGATTTTTGTGCCTCTCGTAAAACCCGCAGCGGAGTCCGTTTCTATTTCCAGCTCTCGATGGCCTTCCGCGGTAAAGAGGTGGGAGGAAGCTGTGCAAGTTCAAACCTCACGCCATTCGGATCGATCACAGAGGTAAGCAGCGTTTGGGTGCGGCTTGAACGTGGATCGTCAATTTTGACTCCCTCTTCCCGAAGCTTCTTCACCGTCGCATTCACGTCGGCGGCTTCTATGCCGAAGTGAGTCAGGCCCGCCGGACGATCGGCACTCGGAGGCGCGATTTCGAGAAATGTTTCGCGGCTGATCTGGATGTAACTGAGGTTGGGTTTGCCATCGGCGCCGCGCAGGGTAAACGCTTCGCGAAATCCCATCGTTTTGGTGTAGAAATTTATCGTCTCCTCGAAATTCTTGGCGGTAATGCCCACGTGGTTCAGCTTAAGCTCACCCGAGGGATCAAGTCGCTGCGCGCGACCGGGCTGCATCAGAACCGTCCCGACAAGCAATCCCGCTAAAAACAAGAGAACTCCGCGCATAGTGAACCTCCTTTGAATTTCACACCGTCAGAATATACGCCGAAGCGCATGGAAAGCTCCCGCCTTTGTCGGCAGCACTCGACGAAGAGCTAAGGGGATGCGCCCCGTCAAAATGGGGCGCATCGTCCTTATATCTTTAGAAGTTAAACCTGGCGTTGATCTGCAATTGGCGCGACGTCGTGATCGTCGGGAAGTAAACTCCGGTTCCCACTTGTGAAAATACCGAGACGACCTGCCCGCTTGTGTTAAAGACAGATGACGCTTGAGGCGGCGGGAAGTTCGTGCGATTAAACGCGTTAAACATATCTGCCGAAAAGACCAAGGTCTTGCTTTCCCGCACCGGGATCGTCTTCCGGAGGCTGACGTCCGTTGAGAAAAGGCCGGGGCCCGTAAACACCATGTTTCCGATATCTCCAAGGTATCCGGGTGCCGCCGGCGCAAAGCAGGCGGGATTTAGATAAGTCAGGTTTGGCGAGGACTTCCAGTTTGACAGAACGGCTCCTGACGGAGTGGGATTCGGGCAGGCCGTGCTTGGGGCAGCCCAGTTCGGTCGATCGCTACCTGCGGAATTCGGGCTGCTGGCATAGCGCGCCACGTCTTCTCCCGTGAAGATGTTAAATGGCAGTCCGGACTGAACCACCGTTTGGCTGGTCAGTTCCCAGTTCGGTACGATGGCTTTGGCAAGCCTCGATGTCAGGTTATTTCCCCAATGGGTGACATAAGTGAGCGTGAGGTTCACCGATTGCCCCGGCACGAACGCGCAGCGCCCACGCGCCGCGTTGGCGATGTAGCTGAGCGGCCAATTCGCCGATCCACCGTTTACCAATCCAGTGGGCTGTTCGAAGCTCGAGTCTGTTATGCACTTCGCCCAAGTATAGTTAAAGCGCGCCAGGAAACCCGGCGAGACACGCCGCTCTAGGATCACTTGCATGGCGTTGTACATGGAGTTGGCGTCTTCCGCTTGTCCCGTGATCGAATTACTCCAATTCGGATTGTTGTAGCAGTTTGTTCGGTTGGTTCCTCCTGCGGCGGCATTGGGACCGCATAGCGTCGCGTAAGGCACCGTGTTGGCGTTCGCATTGTTCACACCGGCGACATTCCCCAACAAGTTTGCATTATTGAGTCCCGCACCCGCCCAGTAGTAACACTCGATTGAACCCGCAGTCTGGCATTGTGGATTAATGACGGATCCAGGGATAGAAACTCCATTGACAGCGGGCAATTGCCCAGGTGTTTCAACGGTTGTCGGAAAGTAATCCTGATAACTGATGGACCGGCCTAAGTGTCGTGCCTGGCTTCCAATGTAGGCGATCTCAAAGGTCAGCTTCTCGGGCAATTGCTGCTGAATCGCGAAGTTGAAGCTGTACTTGGCCGGTGTCTTGAAGTACGGATACTCCACGCCACCCAACGTTTGCAACGTCGTTGGGAGGCATGCTCCGCTAGGTGTACCCGGGGCGCAGGCGGCGGTGGCCTTTGATGTGAGATATGCGTTGACCACAGAGTTGGAACCCTTCCCGTTCAGCGGACTGCCCACATTAATGAAGGGGAAACCCACCCCAGGAACGGATATCGAGGCTATATTGGGGTACTGGAAAGCGATGGAAGGATACCAATACGAATCCTCCACTTCGCTGTAGTAAATGCCGGCGCCTGCGCGCACGCTCGTTTGGCCTTTCTTGAATGGATCCCAGTTGAACCCCACTCGTGGAGCGAAGTTGTCCTTCGGAGGATGGTACCAGGGAGCGCCAACCGTCGCGGTCGCGCAGGTAAGCGGACTGCAACTCGGCGGGTTGCCTGGACCGTAAAGATTGGTAATGCGGTTGTGTTCCTCTGATGGAGGACCAGCATATTCCCAGCGCAAACCATAAGTAAGCGTAAAGTTTGGCTTCACCTTGAAGGTATCTTCGGCGTACAACCCATATGCCATCAGGACCTCGCCGCGGGCAATCGTTCCGATATAGGTCTGCCCATTATTCGGGTTCGTATACTCTGGTATAGCCCAGATAAAATTCTGTGTGGTGACACCCGACAAAAACGCGGCCTCGCTGGGGAAGGAGTATTCGCCGCGAGGATTGGCTTGGTAATTTTCGTTATTGTCATACCAGCGATGGAGCTGAAAACCGAAATGCATTGCGTGTACTCCGTGCAGCCAGTTAATCGATTCGTCTAAATTGCCGCTAGTATAGCCAATGTAACGAGGTTCGAAATTAGAACCGGGCTGGGCGGTCGATCCTATCGTTTGCAAGCCCGTTATGGCGATCTGGGGAAGCTGCGGGAAAGGACTTCTGGGGCTGACAATGTACGGATTAGGATTGACGTAGATATTCGGATCGACGGCTGATATGGGGGGTACGAGATCGATGTTCCCGGCATAGTAAAGGCGATGCACTCCAAGCCGGAATGTATTCACTAGGTTGCTGGAAATGATCTCGGTGTCCTGGATGGATCCCGTCTGCTGCCGGAAGTAAATGTCGTCGGCGGTAATCGTCGTCTGGTTGGGCGTATAGGACGTCGAATCATCCATGTTATACGTGCCGGAAAGTGTGTTCTTGGAGCTTAAAGTGTGATCGATCTTGATAACGCCATAATTCTCGCGCACCTTGTTATCTGGATTCGTGCTTAGGTCGCATGTTCCCGTCGCTGAGCCAGAAGAAGTGAAGAGTTCCGGGCCGGTGCACGCGGGCAGCAACGGAACGCCGAGAGCACCGCTGTATCCGCCGAAGAAGGCATTGTAAATCTCGGGATTGACGGGAACGTTATTGAGTGCGGAAGACGTGCCGGGAACTTGGCCGCCGGTACAGGCAAGTGACCCGTTTTGACCGCACGGAAGCTGGCCCACGACAAAGGGCGTTCCTACTGCATAACCGGTTGGGCATGCGAAGCTGCCGGAAGCCTGGCAAGGAGCGAGAGTGCCGGTGCCCCGCGCCAGCGCATCGGGGACTATAGCAGTAAACGATTGGGAGGTATCTGCATGGAAGCCCTCATAATCGGCGAAGAAAAAGGTCTTGTCCTTCCGAATCGGGCCTCCAACCGAGGCGCCGAATTGATGCCTGTGCAGCGGAGGAGCGCTCGCGCCATCGAAAAAGTTCCGCGCATCGAAGACGTCGTTTCGGTACTCCTCGAAAGCCGTTCCGTGGAAGTTATTCGTTCCTGACTTGAAAATCGTGTTGATGACGCCTCCGGATTCTTCGCCATACTCCACCGAAGGGTTTTCGGTGATCACTTGGAACTCTTTCACCGCGTCCGCACCCATCAAAATGTTGCTGGCCAAACTGACGGGCGACTGCCGGAAACTCGTCGTCATGTCGATTCCTTCCTGGAGGAAGCGGTTGTTGGAAATCCGGTCGCCTCCCACGGAAAGAGTCTTCCCATACGACGCAGTGTAAAGCATCGTCACCGCTGGCTGGACCTGCGCCAATTGCTGCAGGTCGCGCGCATTGAGGGGGATTGCATCGATCAGGTTCGAGTCCATCACCTGCGAAACTTCTGAACTGGTCGTCTGAACTTGCGGTATCGCCTCGGTAACCGTCACCTGTTGCGCCACTTGACCGACCTGGAGAGTGAAGTCCGCCCGCGAAGTCGAGCCGACGTTCAACGCAATGTCCTTGACCTGCTGGGATGTGAAGCCCTGCGCCTTCACATCGACGGAATATTTGCCGGCGAGAAGAGAGGGAACGGTATAGACGCCGTCGGCCGTACTGGTGACCTGGCGCGACACGCCCGTATCCTCATTGGTCACGGTAATCTGTGCGTTGGCTACGGCCGCGCCGGACGAATCCAGTACGTTTCCAAGGATCGTTCCCGTGACGGTTTGAGCGCGAACACTGCCGAAGGGCACGGATGTTGCGAGCAGCAACAACAAGATCGCAGGCCGGAAAGGTGAACGTGAGAACACACGCTGCATTTGACACCCCCTAATTGGCGAGCTAGTTTTCTTATCCCCGAAAAGTTTTTAATGCCTGGCGAAAATGCCCAATTGATTTGCGCATCCAAGCATATTCCGATTCAGCTGTCAAGCTTGACTCGTACCGATCGCTTTGCGTGCAGGCGTGCAGTGATAAAGCCAGACAACTGTGTGCGGCGCAGTAGTGGCAGAGCAAGATCGGAGCAGCGCGCCACAAGTGAGGTGGTGAAAATAATGTTGACAGCAAAATAGGCCTGTGTTCCGATGCGGTATTATTTGCGGCTTTGGCTGTTCTAGTCCTTGCGAATGCGTCGCCAGTTACGAAACATGTCCCTCTGCGCTTCTGAGGCGCAATGGAGTTCTTGCGGCATCTTTTTCTTTGTTTCCGCCGTCAGTGCTTCGGCTTCGTCGTCGCTGTTGCCTGTATTAAGGAATCTTCCCAAAGCAGTTTGGTAGGGAGGGAGTACATGATTACAGCGAAGTGGCGGCGGCGGACCGGGGTATACACCCGGATGGCCGAAACCGCAGGAGCACGCGATCCTCGTCGATAGGCAAGGAAATGTTCGGCTTTCATCCGGAGGCCGCGGAAACAGCATTCAGAAATTCACCAGCGACGGCAAATTCCTCTGGGAGGCGATAAGGCTAGGCGGCCGCGTCCTCACGACTGAGCGCTTGCGCACATGGATCGCGCCGGCGCGCAACGTCCGCGAGTATAACTGCGTCTTGCTCGTTATTGTGCCGGCTTAGGTGCTGGCTTCGCAAATTTAGCATTGTCTATCTTTGGGTTGTCTTCGACTTTTTGAATGAGCAACGTCGAATGCGTCGAAGGTTCTGATCGCGGTGACGCGGGTGTCATGTACATCGTGAATGGGTAACGCAAACCGCTCGTCGTCTCGTGATAGTCGGCAAAATCCACTTGGAAGGGGCTGTTGCCAAGCGGAGTGCTCAGAACAGTATTCTTCCGCACAAGTAGTCCGGTCACGACGTCGAAGTATAACTTTTCAACGTTGTCATTCGCGGGGTACCCGAGAACTTCGTATGCCTCGGCACCATTGATCTGTACCACTCCGCTAACTTCTACCTTTGTATATTGCTGTTTCAGATCGAGCGTATCCGAATAAAAGCCGGCATTGCGGCGTGCGCGCGATTGGTCGACCGCGAAGGCTATATCAGTTACTCCGCCTTTAAGGTTTTGTGCCCATGCCACCTGTCCGTCAAAGCCATCGGCAAGCGTTCCATTCGAGACGTGCTCGATAGTCACCAGGAGATTCGGCGCTTGTTGATACCGTTCAATCTGGGCGGGCAAGTGAATCTTGCCTCCGGGGCCGCTGGCGAGATCTTGCGTGGCGATAATTGCCCGGCTCCTGACCTTCCGAATCGCCTGCTCCCCTCCGAGCGCTTGAATGTATTTGCCAAAAATCTGATCCGCGGTGGGAAGGGTGGCTGCAACCGGCTTTTCCTCTTCGAGGCCGATGAAGCTGTCAGCCGCAGCGGACAAAGGCAGGACCAAAGTGCCGATCGGCTCCGGATGCCCCTGGTGGCAGGTGTAACAGGTCACTACCTGTTTGCCTTCGAAGTTGTTCTTATTAATATCGATTACCATCTGCATCATCTTGCGTGCGGTTTCTTTTTGCTTATTGTCGTCGAGTTGGAAATGAGTGGGATCGTGATCTACGTGACAGAATGTGCAGTCCACACCGAGTTCACCCTCGACCAGGTGCATGGCTAGATTCAGTTGGTCCGCCGGCGTTCCCTTTAGGACTTTGATATTTTTGTAAACTTGCTCTGCGGTCTTGCCTTCCATCGATTGTTGTTGTGCCGCGCCAGATAAGACACTGGCCGCTATGAAACAGACGCTGGCAACGATCTTTCGCCCAGAGACGAGGCTCTTGGACATAAATGATTCGCTCCTCTCGCGTGAATTGCGGGAAACAAAGCCCAAGGTGAGCGGAGAATAGCACAGGGTCCCGCACCGGCGAAAGACGTGCCGCTGAATCTGAAGCCGGCTGACTCTAGGCAACGCCAGTGGGCCAATCTCTTATCGCCCGAGAACACCTCCCACTTAAGGGTTTTGAAGAACGAATTTCTGAATTCTCTTGCCGTCCTCCACTTCTCCCGTGTAGACGTTGCCCTTTGAGTCCACCGCGACCGCATCAATCCAGTGCAACTGGCCGGCATAGCGGCCGTTGCCGCCGAAAGAGCCGACCACTTTGCCATCATTCCGATCGAGAATCCAAACCATGTTGTTGGTGCCGTCCGCGACAAAGATATATTTCTGCCCCGCGTCTGTGGAAAGAGCCAAATTGTAGATGGTGCCGCAAGGCGGTGCCGTGGTGCTCCAGATTCCTCCGCAATTTGGACCGCGCGCCTGCGTGGAGGGATGAATCCAAAACTCTTTGACGTACATTCCCTGTTTGGTGAATACCTGGATGCGATCGCTACCGCGTTCACACACATATACGAACCCGTCGCGCGACGGGTGAGCGCAGTGCAGGGCGGGAGCAAACGCCTTTTGATCCGGAGGCGGGCCGGGAGTGTCATAGTTAGGCGTGGGATCGTTATCGATCTCGCTCAGTGGAGTGCCCTTACCGCCCCAACCGCGTTTGAACGCTGCGGTGTCCATGTCATAAACGAGGATGCGTTTGTTCAGGAAGCCGTCGGCGATATAGATTTCGCGCGCGTCCTCATCAAACTCAAAGGCTCCGATGCCCGGCGGAAATATATCGGTCTGCTGGTTATTCTGCTTGACCTGATTGGCGGGAATCTTGGGACCGCGATGTCCGAAATCCCAAAGGAACTTGCCATCCTTGGAAAACTTGATGATGCTGTCGCCGGGAGTGGTTCCGGAAATCCACACATTTTCATCCCGATCCACGCCGAGAGTCTGCAATCGACCCGGCCAGCCGGGAACATAACTTGGCCCTCCCCAAGCCCTGAGAACGGAACCACCCGCATCGAGTTCGATGACTTCGGGTCCAAGGACGCAGCATTCCTGCCGTGGAGGGTTGAGCGCCGCCCCGAGTTCATCAGGCCTGGCATCCACTCCCCGGTTTAAGAACCAGACGTGATCTTCCTTATCGACATAAATATCGACCACTTGCTGCATGCTCCATTTATTGGGCAGAGGTTTGGGCCAGAAGGGATCGACCTTATAAACGGGCGGCCCTTTCGGGGCAGCTTTCTGAGCTTGAGCCGGCGCGGCCCAAAGGCCAGCCAGCGACAGCATTCCGAGCACAGCGGCTGACCGCGACGCCATGCGTTCAATGTAACTTTGCATGCTTATTCCCCCTTAATCGATCGCACGGATCATTCGTGAGGGTGGAACCGCGACTTCCCGTCGGCGTTCATGAGAATGAATTTCTGGATGCGCTTGCCCGTGTCTACTTCACCGGTGTAGAGGTTGCCTTTCGAATCCATAGCAATGGCGTCGATCCAATGGAACTGGCCGGCCATGCGGCCATTATCGCCAATGGATCCTTTCAGCTCTCCCGTCATGCGATCATGAATCCAGATTTTGTCGTTGGTGCCGTCCGCAATCAACACGAACTTACCGTCTGGATCGTGCGAGAAGGTCAGGTTGTAGGTTGTTCCGCACATGCCATACACGGTCGAACCTGGTCCCCCGCACTCCGTTCCCCGCGAGGGCGTGGTCGGATGCACAAAGAAGCTGGTGATGAATTTGCCCTGCTTGGTAAACACTTGAATGCGGTCGCTGCCGCGCTCGCAGACGTAGACCAATCCATCCGGCGCGATATGCACGCAGTGCAGCGCCGGAACGAATTCCTTGAGGTCGGGAGGAGTTGCGCCGGATTTCCAGTCATAGGATGGCGGCGGATCATTGCTGATTTCGCTCAGCGGCGCGCCATGCCCGCCCCAGCCGCGTTTGAAAGCTCCGGTATCCATGTCGTAGACCGTCACTCGCTTCTGCTCGACCATATAAATTTCATGCGCGTCTTCGTCGAGATCGAACAATTCAATCGGCATGACGAAGTGATCGGTGTCCTGATTATTCTGAGGGACCGGGCCGGTGTTCTGCCCTGCCGGCTCCTTCGGATGTCGATGGCCGAAGTCCCACAAGAATTTTCCATCGCTTGTAAATTTCTGAATGCCGTCATATCGATTGTTTCCGTCGAGCCACACGTTTCCCTGGCGGTCGACGGCAATGGCATGCTCGGCGCTCGCCCCTGGCCTGGCGATTCCTTCGGCCGGCCAGCCGGGCACATATCCGGGGCCGCCCCACCCTTTCAGCAGATTGCCCTCGGTGTCAAATTCCAGAACTGCGGGCGCCGCGATGCAACAATCGGTTCGTGGTGGAGCAGTGGATGCCCCCGTTTCGTCGGGATTGGCGTCACGCGGACGGCTGACCACCCAGATGTGATCGTCCTTGTCGGTCACCATAACCGGAACGCCTTGGATGATCCACTTATTCGGCAATGGCTTGGGC
>Ga0335081_10003798_pt1 | contig 23787 bp, 21 predicted proteins | sample Lox_Sample_35_FD_206713 | JGI IMG/M metagenome (GOLD analysis project Ga0335081, IMG submission 206713) | Soil microbial communities from Loxahatchee National Wildlife Refuge, Florida, United States - Lox_Sample_3.5 | ecosystem: Environmental > Terrestrial > Soil > Wetlands | place: USA...
ACTCAACCATTCTCTGGCTGCATACTGTCAATAGTTACTGTATTGAACTGCAGGGCAATGGTTTAGCACTGTAAGTCTTGACAGTAGGTAGTGCTCCAGGCCCACGAGTAGTCTCCCGCCGCAAGCAAGAATTCGCAGGAACGAGAATTCAGAAGGAAGCCGGGCTCCAATGTTACATATGAGGCTCGTTGTTGTCCTGTCGCAGGAAGGTTGACGCGACCGTTTTACCCTCATGCTCGAAGTACGATGCAAAAGGATGGAAGCGCTATTAGCGCAGATTTTGGCGTGCCAAAGCTGCCGAAGTAACTGTAACAATTGACAGTGGCGCGCCTATCATGGATAAAGATAGGGTTTCCTGTGCGCGCGATCCCAAGCTCCTGGCGGTTCAGATTGCTAGGGCCTCCGCCCTTATGACGGAAACAACTTGCTGGTTGACAGGAGTTCAACTGCGCCGGACTCTGCGTGAGTGAACATGAGGAGAGTGTGTCAATGAGCCCAACTGGCCGTCCGCGAGTTCTAGTCGCCGACGATCACCCCTTCATCGCCGAAGCTTGCGTGAAGCTGCTGGAACCGGAGTTCGAAGTAGTGGGCAGGGTTTCTGACGGGCTAGCTCTTCTAGCCGCGGTTCCGGAACTCAAGCCGGATGTGATCATCCTTGATGTCGGCATGCCCTTGTTGAATGGACTGGAAGCCGGCAAGCGCATTAGGAAGACCGTGCGCGCAGTCAGGATCGTTTACCTGACGATGAACACAGATAAAGGAATCGCTGCCGAGGCCTTCAGGGGCGGGGCTTCTGGTTACCTGCTAAAGACTTCCGCCGCCGCCGAGCTGGTGACCGCGGTCCGGGAAGTTTTAAAAGGCAAGAAGTACATATCCCCCCTCGTTACGACTGACGCGGAGGGGTTCTTTATCGAAACCCGGGTATCGCACATAGGCCAAGAGACGCTAACGAACCGCCAGCGTGAAGTACTCCAGTTGTTAGCAGAAGGAAGGTCGATGAAAGAAGTTGGCTATACCCTCAAGTTGACTCCCCGAACGGTGGCATTTCATAAGTACAAGATCATGGAACGCCTGCGCTTGAGAACGAACGCCGAACTAGTTCAGTATGCAATGCGGGAGCACATCATTTTGCCATCCACATAATGGCTGCTGGGTAAACCGTCCAAATCTATAACAGTCCACATCTTCCTTCTGTAAGGCTGTCGGGGTCTGGTCGGATCTGCGCAAGATATCTCCTCGCTGAAACTGACGAGACCCCTGTCAGAAGTGACAGTTGTGAGCGCACAGGCCCGCCATTAGAGTGGCTTGGGGGGTTGCGCATCTCAAAAGACCTCCCCACAGATCACCACAGAAAATACCTAAGTGTAGAAGGCAATTCATTGGTTCGAAGCAAACTCTTGAAGCTGTTTGAGCGGTGCTTAATGGTGGCGGGAGTAATCCTGGTGGCCATCTGCGTATCGGCGCTTCTGCATCGAGCGATCTCTTCCCGTTTTGCGCTCTGGCAATTCGAGAACGCTCAGGTTGCGGCAGCGCAGAAAGACCAATCGGATCCCATCCAGTCCAAGGGTGAGGAAGGAGTCAACTTCACCCTCTGGGCCGAGAAGCGCATTTGGGCGTATAAGAGCAGTTTGTTGAGCAAGACTGACCCTCCGTTGGCGGTACTCCAGATCGCCAAAGTGCAGATTCTGGTTCCGGTCTTTGACGGAACTGATGATCTGACGCTGAACCGAGGGGTTGGACGAATCATCGGAACCGCCCAAGTGGGCGAACCTGGCAACATCGGGATCGCCGGCCACAGGGACGGTTTCTTCAGAGGGCTTAAGGACATTTCCGTGGGCGATGAGATTGACCTTATAGTTACGACCGCAAGAGCAGCGTATGTCGTGGACCAGATTGAAATCGTCAGTCCTGCCGACGTCCATGTGCTACAACCGCGGAGCATGCCATCTATTACCCTTGTCACCTGCTACCCCTTCTACTTTGTAGGCGATGCCCCCAAGCGATTCATCGTCCACGCCTCATTGGTATCGCGCCAATCAAAGTAAGGTCCGTTCGAGTTCCAGCCAACGAGAAGCGCGAGTCACCAGGCAGCCGCACCGAGCTGTAACTTTTGACAGTAGGCTGCGCACTTCACCCAACCTAGACTTGCCTCGTCGGCCCTTGGAGTGGACTCGCATCATCGAGATGTGAGCCACTCCGGTGAGAGAAATTCGATGACTTTGTGGTCCAGGAAACAACCTTAAGGAGAAAAACACAATGAACTCAAAAGCAGGTTGGACGCGCGCATATCTTGTGCTAGCAGTGGGGGCTGTTTGCCTGGCCTTTACCCTCAGCATGAGCGCGCAGGTACAGACACAAACCAGTACAACCACCGGCAATGCCAAATCGGTCACCACGGTGGAGCGCGGTGAAGTGGTTTACGTCTCTGGCAATGACCTGGTGGTCAAGATGGACGATGGCAGTATCCGGCATTTTGCCAATGTGTCGGAAAGCGTCAGAGTCACAGTGGATGGCAAGCAACTCGGGATTCACGACCTGCAACCAGGTATGAAACTCGAACGTACCATCACCACTACCACAACCCCCAAGACAATTACTACTGTCAAGAGTGTGACGGGGAAGGTGTGGAAAGTGATGGCGCCGGCTTCTGTTTGGCTGATCCTGGAAGATGGAAAGGTGCAACAATTCTCCATTCCCAAGGGTCAGAAGTTTGACGTAAATGGAAAGTCGAAAGATGCGTGGGGTCTGCGACCGGGAATGCAGATCTCTGCAACCAAAGTCGTTGAGGTTCCGGAAACAGTGATTGCGGAGCAGAGGCGAGTTTCCGGCACGATGCCGCCTCCACCACCCGCCCCACCGGCCGATGTTCCTATTCTAATCGAGGAAGCCGCGCCTGTGGAGGTCGCTCAGGCAACACTACCCAAAACTGGCAGTTCGCTGCCTCTGATCGGGTTCTTGGGCATCCTTTCGATTGCTTCTGCGTTCGGGTTGAAAGCGTTTCGCACAAAGCTCGGCTGAGACCTTGCTTTCGGTTCGGGAGAGGTTCTGAGTCCACCGGAGGCCTCTCCGAACCAGGCTTTAGATCGCTACAAAACAAGTCACCGAAGCACGCACAGCTTGGTGGCGACGGGAGAGATGACACATGAAACGCCTGTTCTTGATTTTTCTGCTGACCTCTTGGTTTATTCCCCTCGCGATGGGCCAGGCCGCACCGGCATGGTCACCGGCGAAGAACATTGGAATGTTCGCCTATCCAAAGAATCACCAGAGTCCGGACCAGCAACTCAAAGACGAGAGTGATTGCTATGGTTCAGCCCGGCAAAACACGGGTATCGATCCGCAAGCTCCGGCACCCACCGGGCCAAGTGTGCAGGAACAGCAGGCCGCCCAACAACAGGCTGCGCAACAAGCCCAGCAGGACGTTGGTAAGGGCCGAATGTTGGGAGGCGCTGCGAGAGGTGCTGCTGGAGGTGCCGCCATCGGCGCAATCGCCGGCGATGCTGGGCAAGGCGCGGCTATAGGTGCAACAGTCGGGGCTATGGCAGGCAGACGGCGCCAGAGGATGGCTGAGCAGCAGGCCCAGCAGCAAGCAGCTCAGCAGACCGCTGTAGCTCAGCAACAATCGCAATCGCAGGCGCAGGCCCAGTACCAGGACGCGATGAAGACGTTCAAGAGAGCTTTTTCGGCGTGCATGGATGCCCGCGGGTATTCCGTCCAGTGAGTTTGCCGCTTCGTGAGCGCGGTAGTAAACGAATTGAGGGAGAACAGGCAAATCGTGGATAAAAACCTCTGAATCGACCAAGCCACGGGCGATCGCGCCTCCACGGTGTGAGTTTGCTAGTACATTTTGCGAACTGAAGGAAGAATATATGGACCAAATTTCAAGACGGACTGGAGAAAAAGGTATGCGAAGGTTGATGGCTAGTGCGTTACTTGTCGTATTAGGTGCGGTTTTTTCAGCTCAGGCGGCGGATGTCTCTGCCAAGCCTCTGACTGACTCCGACATCCAATTGCTGCGCTCGGATATCCAAGCGGGCAAAAACCAGATCATTACTGACACCATGCAGTTCACCGACGCAGAATCGACCGCGTTCTGGCCAGTCTATCGAGACTATGCGCACGACCAGCAAGTAATCGGTGACGAACGCCTGCAACTGATCAAGGACTACGCGCAGAATTACGACAGCATGGACGACAACAAGGCGAAGGACATGGTACAGCGCATGATCAACATCGAGGACAAGACCTTGAATCTGCGCGAGGACTATTGGCCAAAGTTCATGAAAGCAGTGGGTGCAAAACGAGCGGCCAAGTTCTACCAGGTTGATAGCCGGCTCACGTTGTTCCTTAACCTCCAGCTGTCAACCGGTATACCGATCATTCCGTAGCTACAGTTCGATGTCCTTTTCAATGGGAGCATCGGAGCTGAGCCGGACCACTTTACGTGACTGACCTCAAGGAGTTGCGAGGCCGCTCGTTTCACAGTGACACTTTGTGAACAACGGCCTTGCTTTACTTCTTCAAACGCCAATATCCGGTTCCAGTCATTTTCACGCTTACGGCTGTCCAGTTATCCTTCCTCGGGTTATCCCACGGCGCGCCTACGGTTGTATGCAAAAAGCAGCACACCTCCCAGCAAGCGCCAAGAAGTGACAAATGGCTAATGCAGGCGGTGGAAAGAAACGATCAGGAGATGGCGTGACGACATCCTCGCTAGAGAAGGCTGACGTCTTGTGTGCTGACGGGCTTTAGTGCGGATGTAGGGACAGAGAAAGGCTCATCAGGTTTTGCGGCTGCACGCGAATCAGGCCTCTACGAGGGCTATCCATGTCGGCGATGATGAAAAAGCAAGACCGAAACCGAAGAACGGCACCGTCACTAGTAAAATCTGGCACTGGATTCTTGAGCCACCGCTGTCAATTCTGACAGTACGCGTTCGAGCGTCTACCGTCCTACGATCAAGCGTGGCTGACGCCCAATCCATTTCCGGGCAAACCGTATCGCACTATCGCGTTCTTGAGAGGCTTGGCAGCGGCGGTATGGGTGTGGTCTTCAAGGCCGAGGACACCTCGCTCGGCCGCTTCGTCGCGCTGAAGTTTCTACCGGACGAGGTTTCACAAGACCCTCAAGCTCTGGAACGTTTCCGCCGCGAGGCCCGCGCGACCTCCGCTCTGAACCATCCCAATATCTGCACGATTCATGAAATAGCGCAACATAACGGCCGATGGTTCATCGTTATGGAGCATCTGGACGGGATGAGCCTGAAACAGTTTATCGCCGAAAAGCCAATGGAGATCGATGTTTTGCTGGCTTTGGCTGTTGAGATTGCGGACGCGCTCGATGCCGCGCATTCCCAAGGCATTATTCACCGCGACATTAAGCCGGCCAACATCTTTGTTACTAAGCGCGGGCACGCAAAGATTCTCGATTTTGGTCTGGCCAAGCTTGTGCTTCCAACCAGTACCGCAACCCAGATCGCTGCGGAGAAAACGCAAACTGCCTCATTTGTCGCCGAGGATCAGCTCACAAGCCCGGGGACCGCGATGGGAACCATCGCCTACATGTCGCCAGAACAGGCGCGGGCCAAGGAGTTGGACGCTCGGACCGACTTGTTCTCCTTTGGTGCCGTGCTGTACGAGATGGCGACCGGCGCGCTGCCTTTTCATGGAGACAGCACGGCGACTATTTTCGATGCCATTCTGAACCGCGCTCCCGTCGTTCCTGTTCGCTTCAATCCTGATCTTCCTTCCGAATTGGAGAGGATCATCCAGCGGGCGCTGGAGAAAGACCGGGAGTTACGTTATCAGAGCGCCGCCGAAATGCGTTCCGAGCTGTTACGCTTGAAGCGGCACACAGAAACCGGGCAGAGTGCAGTCGTGACTTCGGGAACGGTGCCTATGGCACACGATACCAGCCAGCCGGCGGCCCCGCTGCCGACATCCGGTTCCTCGCATGTGCCTGGTGCATCTCTGTTATCGAGCGCGCTGAAGTCGGCTGACCTCCATTTAGACCGCAAGAACTTTTGGGCAATTCTCATTCCTGCCAGCGTGATTCTTGTCGCTGCCCTCATCGCGGGAGTTTTCTACTTTCGCTCGCGCAAGGCCATGGTCAGTTTGACCGACAAGGACACCATTGTTCTTGCCGATTTCAGCAACAGCACCGGTGACACGGTCTTCGATGACACGCTCAAACAGGCACTGACCACCGACTTCCAGCAATCTCCATTCCTTAGCGTTCTCTCCGACCGCAGGGTGCGCAATACCCTCAAACTCATGGGGCACTCCCTCGAAGAACGCTTAACGCCGGAGGTGGCACAAGAGGTCTGCCAGAGGACGGGAGGCAGTCTCACTGTGACCGGTTCGATTGCCAGTCTCGGCAGCAAGTTTTTACTCGGTCTCAGTGCTGCGAACTGCCAGACCGGAGACTCGGTCGCGAGGCAACAAGTGCAGGTTACAAGAAAAGAGGACGTGCTCGATGCCCTCGACGACCTCGCAACAAACTTGCGCAAGAAAGTCGGCGAGTCACTCAGCACGATTGATAAATACGACACACCAATCAAGGAGGCCACCACGCCTTCTTTGGAGGCTTTGAAGGCCTACTCGCTGGGAATCAAGACACGGGGTACGCAGGGTGATGCTGCGGCCATCCCGCTTTTCAAGCGGGCCATCGAACTAGACCCGAATTTCGCCATGGCCTATGCCCGTTTGGGTATCTCCTACGTGAACTCAGGACAGCCTGCCTTAGCCAGCCAAAGTATCCAGACGGCATATGGCTTGCGTGAGCGCGTCAGCGAGCGAGAACGGCTGACCATCTCTGCCTACTACTTTAGTTGGGTGACCGGAGAGCTGGAAAAGGGCAACCAGAACTATCTGCTGTGGACACAGGCCTATCCGCGCGATGACACACCCCACAATAATCTGGGAGTCAACTACGGATACCTGGGGCAATACGACAAGGCGCTTGCAGAATTCTTAGAAAGCGTCCGGCTGAACCCCGAGGAAAGTGCCTTATCCCGCAGCAATCTTGCGGCCGAATATTGCCGCACGAATCGCCTCGCGGAATCCAAAGTTACATACGAGCAGGCGATCGTGCGCAAATCGGAAACCTGGCTTCTGCACGATTCACGATTTGCGGTTGCCTTCATGGAGGCTGACGCGGCGGAGATGAACCGTCAGTTGAGTTGGGCCTCTGGCAAACCCGGAAGTGAAAATCCTCTCCTCTCTCATCAGGCGGATGTCGAGACCGTTTCCGGGCATCTTCTGAAGGCACGGGACCTCTCGCGACGCGCGGTCGAATCCGCCCAGCATGCCGACGATGCAGAAGATGCAGCCAACAGGCAAATGAATGCGGCCTTGCTGGAGATGGAATTCGGCTACAGCGCGCAGCTCCACAGCGAGGTGGCTTCGGCACTCGCTCGATGCTCGACTGCAAACACCCGGGTTTTGGCGGCGCTCGCACTAGCTAGGGTCGGCGATTCGGATCACGCTCAGAAAATGGCAGACGACTTGCAAAAAGAAAATCCGCTCAACACCATGATCAACGGCTACTGGCTCCCAAGCATCCGCGCAGCAGTCGAAATCAGTCGCAAGAACCCCCAAAAGGCCGTCCAGATTCTCGAAGCCACAGCTCCCTACGAGCTAGGTAGTCCACTCCCCACACTGGCGTTTGGAGCAACGCTTTACCCGGTCTACCTGCGCGGCCAGGCGTATATGTTGCTGCGGCAGGGGAGCGCAGCAGGTGCCGAGTTCCAGAAATACTTGGACCACGAGAGCGTCGTGAACAGTTACCCGCTGGGCGTGCTGGCGCGTCTCGGTCTCGCCCGCGCCTATGCCATGCAGGGTGAGGTCTTCCAAGCCCGCACCGCTTATCGTGATTTTCTGGCACTCTGGAAAGACGCCGACCCCGACATCCCTATCCTAAAGCAAGCGCAAGCGGAGTACGCGAAGCTGCAGTAGCTGGGGAATTCCTGCCCCGTCGCGTATTTTCTGGTGATAGGTGTTATTAACAGCCATCACTCATTGAGAATGGGCAGGTGGCTGGCGCGGATTCCGCTTTCCGTCTAGTGCATCACTGATTTTGAGAGAGGATGGGTCACGAACCTATTCGGTTTCCAGACTGAGCACACCTTTGGAGTTCTCGGGGATGGTAAAAACGGGGGTGTGGAGACCCACATCTCCACAGCCCCAGGAGTTGGAACATGAAGAAACTAACTAACTCATTAAATGACGTGTTCACCTCGTTTGCCACTGTCAGTCTTGCCAGTTGCTGGCGATGATCGGCATACTTCTACAATCGTCGATCTACTGGGTAAAATCTAACGCTTCGCGAAATCAGTAGGAAAGGGGATCGTTGAAAGTAAAATCCTACACAAGAGGAATCACCCTTCCGCGTTTTCGTGCCAACTATCTACCGCAATCGACCATGTCGCGGCCAGGCCAGGTAAACACGAAATCGGTGGTATTGACCGTAACAATTTCCGCCGATTCGTTCAGGCAAACCAGTTGCGCTCCCCTTCTCAGTTACTGTGCTTCGCGATTTTGCTGTTAAGCAACGAAACCAGGGGTGCGCCCCCGGCGGTCGGCTTAACATGGTTCGCGCGCACGATGTCGCGTGCGCTGATCAGCTTGCCGTACAGGCGGTTGTTCGCGTCACTATCTGGTTCCAGCGTTGCGCTTTCTAGTGAGACGCCGGCGAATAATCCTTTGGCTCGCCCGTAAGTCAGGATGTCGCGTTGTCAACCGGACCGGCTGCGGTAGCGCCAAGGCCTGCTGCAGCGGTCGCATCCGCGCCCATCTTGGTTTTGCCGTTCAGGAGTTGTTCCACCACCTTCTGATCCATGAGCAGGAGAACGAAATCACTGGACGAGCCACCTACCTGCAAACCGAGGCTGGCGCCACCGATGGTATACTCATTCAACATGGAGTTCAGCGCCGGCCGGTCGCTCCTCGTCCCACTTGCTATATCCCGGTACACGACACATTTCCAGCCTCGGCTCTCCGCGTACTGCCGCAATCCCGTTTCTTGCAGGTCTGTGTCCTGCTCGACCGTCGAGGCCCTCACGTAGACCGCCGCTGTTTTTGTCTTCTTCACTTCCGTTTCTTCTCCTCCCGCAGCGCATTGCACCTGAAGCGTGGAGGTAAAATCAAGCCGTGATTCTCAGCCAGAAAACCGATGGTCTCTCCCATTCCCGTGGTTCCACCGACTCCATAGGCCCGTCAGCGCCCCCGTTGGCGTGACCGTGGCCGGATCGGTCGACCTGATCCTAGGGTTTACCCCATCCCCTAGAACCAGTGTTTTAGTCCCTCCGCGAGCCTGGGTACCTTCTCACCTGTTGTTGGTCGCGATGCTTGAGGTCAGGGTTCCACTGTTCCACCGGGGAAAAACTGGAAACAACAAGTTGCCATGCAAGGGGCGTTTTCGAGCGAGTGATCCAAGGGCGGGGTTTTTTAATTCAGGGGCTTAGACCGGATCAGCATCGTTTCTTTCCGACGGTGTTTTGTTCAGACGGGTGACCACCTAACCTTGGTCTTGTCCGTCACCGGAAACTCACTCTTACTTTCTCTTCCTGGGAGACTGGGAGTGAACTGCCTGTGCTTGCCGGCTCAGCACTTCGGCACAAAGAACAAACTGTCTGTTTTCAGCCCCCGTTCCAGCCCCCGTTCTGATTTTCGCTACCACGTAGTATCAAGTGCTTGGCAGTCCCCGGTAGCCTAGTTAAGTTGTTGAATGGATTGAATAGGGAAGAAGTGTGAAGATGGCACTCTACCGCTGAGTTAAGCGCCCAACGTCTCCGAAAACTGGCCTCCCCATACTACAAGCCGTCGGCGCTTCCGGCAAACTTGCAGCGGCAGCCATTTTTTCAACAGGATGGGACATGGTTTCGCCGTTATTCCGTCATGCCCGGGAGATCCAATCACCCCGCGGCCGGCCGTTTTCATCCCCGTAACTCCGTGTTAGGCTAGGGGTTGAACCGGCTTGGGGATGGCTTGATCCGGCTATCTCCGAGCTTTTGCCCCATACCATGCCCGGCAAACCTGAGCCCGCCAAAGCGCCTCCAGACCCCTCTTCCACAGGGACTTACGGGCCAGCCAACCGCCCCGCCAAGACGCAACTTTCGCCCCAGGGGCGGGTTCATCCTAGTGTGAGCAGCGCAGCCATCGAGCGCGGGTTGCTGGCCATGAGGTACGACACGCCTTATGTCGAGGCGCACACGGTCGTCGCTCGTCCTCTGGCCACGGTCAGCGACGCCGACGTCATGCTGCGAGTAAAAGCCGGCGACGACGCAGCCTTCGAGTTTCTGGTGCAGAAATACCGTCGGCCGATGGTGACTTATATGTACCGCATGTGTCGCAATGCGGCTGCGGCTGAAGATTTGGCGCAGGAGGTGTTCCTGCGAGTCTACCGCTCGCGTGGGAATTACGAACCGAGCGCCAAGTTCACCACCTGGCTGTATCGCATCGCGACCAACCTGGCGGTGAACCACGCCCGTGATTCGCGGCACGAGCGTCCGGAGAACACCGTCAGCGTTGACGAGCCCGATCAGGAAACGGGATTAGTTCTGGATCTGCCGGACACTTCGCTGACCGCCGAGCAAGCGCTGCTGCGCCGGGAACGCCTGGCCGCCATTCGCCAGCGGGTGCAGTCGCTGCCCGACAGGCAGCGAACGGCGGTGATCATGCACAAATATCAGCAAATGGATTATCACCAGATTGCTGAGATTTTGAAGTTGAGTGAATCTGCCACTAAGTCGCTGCTCTTCCGAGCGTACGAAACGCTGCGGGTTCAGCTGAAAGAGTTTTTGTGAGGGTATGGTTATGAAATGCAATGAAATCTGCGAACTGCTGCCGGACCTGGCCGCCGGCTTGAACACAGTCATGCCTGAGGTTAGTGATCATCTCAAGAGCTGTGCCGCCTGTACCGGCAAGCTGGCGGAAGTTCGGCAAACTATGGCGCTGCTGGATGAATGGCGGGCCCCAGAGCCCTCACCCTATTTCGACACCCGGCTGATGGCCCGGGTGCGAGAGGAGAAAGGCCAGCCCAGCGGCTGGCTGCAGTGGTTGCGCAAGCCGGCGCTGGCGGTTTCGCTGGCCGTGCTCATGGTGATGAGCATCACGCTATTTCGTAATGACGCCGGGCTGGGCAACCGGGGTGACGGCCAGGTTGCTACCATCGTCGCCGAACCAGGATCGGCGGTGGGCGACTTGACCGCGATGGACAAGAACAGTGAGCTGTACTCCGATTTCGATGTGCTGGATGATTTGCAGGCCCAGCAAGATGTCAACGCGAATCCCTAAGATGAAGGATTCGCGTGCGGTCGGACCAACGCAAGGGGGAAATGTGCGGCGGTTGAGAGCCATGACGAGGTGGATGGGAGCAGGCATCCTTGCGCTGGCACTGGCTACGACTGCTTTCGCGCATTCTGGTTTCGCGCAGGGGAGCCGCTTTCCCAGAAATCCAGGGTACCAGCAGAATCAGGGACATCACGCCGGCCAATGGCTGAAGCAGCACCGAAGCCAGCCACCGGAGCAACAGCGCAGGGCGCTCGAAAGCGATCCTGGGTTTCGCAGTCTTCCGCCACAGCGCCAGCAGCAACTGCGGAATCAGTTGCAGCGCTTCAACAGCATGAGTCCGCAACAGCAGGACCGAATGCTGAACCGCATGGAAATCTGGGAGCACCTGACGCCGGAGCAGAAGGAACAGGCGCGAGGGCTCTACCAGCGCTGGCAGCAACTGCCTCCCGACCGCCGCCAGGCCGTGCGGAATTCTCTGCAGCAGCTGCGCGCCATGCCGCCCGAGGCCCGTCAACGGGCCATCGAGTCTGACGATTACAAAAAGCGCTTCACGCCCGAGGAACGCAACATGCTCGACGGTGCTTCCAAGCTCCCGCTCGCCCCGCCCGAACCCAGCGAGCAGGCGCCGGAAGAGTAAGTCACCGGCGCAGCAAATTCTTGGCGATGAACAGCACGTTCGCAGGCCGCTCCGCCAGCCGCCGCATCAGGTAGGGATACCATTCCGTCCCAAAGGGAATGTAGACCCTCATGCGCCAGCCCTCTTTCACCAGGCCCTGCTGCAAGTCCCGGCGGATACCGTACAGCATCTGGAACTCGAACGCATCGCGCGGGACGTTCTCGCGAATGGCAAAGGCCTTCGCCTTATTGATGATGCTCTCGTCGTGAGTGGCCAGGCCGTGATAAACCTTGCTCTTCATCAGAACCTTCATCAGCTTGACATAGTTCTCGTCCACTTCTGATTTCTTCTGAAACGCCACTTCCGGTGGTTCCTTGTAGGCGCCCTTGCACAAGCGGATGCGGATGCCTTCTCCCAGCAGTTTCTCGGCGTCGCTTTCCGAGCGTCGCATATACGACTGCAGAACAGCACCGACGCATCCTCGATTTCCCGGCAGCCGGTGCAATTCGTGTACGAAGTCGAGCGTGCGCTGGGTGTGGGGCGACCCTTCCATATCAATGCGCACGAAGTTGGGCGGCTTCATGGCGGCGGCCTTGGCCACCAGGCTGACAACCATATCGCGCGCCAGCTTTTCATCCACATCGAGGCCCATATGGGTGAGCTTCAGGCTGATGTTGGCGTTTAGCTTTTGGGCGGCGATTTCGTCCAGGAGTTGTTGATAGAGCGCGGCGCTGGCGCGCGCTTCGTCGGCGTTGGTGACATTCTCGCCCAGGTTGTCGATGGAAACGCTGGGACCTGCCTGATTGACGGCGCGGGTGGCACGAACCACGTCCTCGACTTGCGTGCCAGCCACGAAACGGCTGGAGAACCTCTGCCCCATGGACGAGCGCTCGGCCACGCCGCGCAGTCCCTGGCTCTCCGAAAGAGAGATAAAGAGCGCTCTTAGCACGGGCAACCCGCACCACAGTGAAATGGGAATGTAGGAACGTCGGGAAGGTTCATGAAGTTCACAGAGATTTGTATCACAAACCGGAATCCTGAGACGGATCGACTACCCCGTACGAAAGCTAATCCTTTCGTGGCTGCCATCACAGAACGGTTTGCTGCCAGAGGCACCGCAACGGCACAACCAGGTTTCCGTTCCCTCGAAAATCACCTGATCGGCGGCGTTTCGGATGGTGATTTGCCCCTGCAGATGCAGTGGCCCGTTCGCCGTCGGCGTCACCCGCAACTTTCCGCTGGTGGCCATCTCTTTACGAGCATCCACACCCGGCGCGGTGGTCCCGGGATCGTCGAACCCCACCGCAAAGTGGCTATTGTCACAGAAAGGCTTGTTCTTGGATCCCCCGCAGCGGCAAAGCGCGGCCCGCATGTCGGACAGTAACTCCGTTTCATCTTCCGCCACTACCACGAAGCTACCTCGCAAGTAGGACGGACCATGGGGAGTGATGGTCAGAGTGTTGGACGGCTCAGCCCGCTCGGCCAAGCTGGAATCGGCCGTCTGATAGTGCAAGGCGCCGGTCGGACAGCGTTTGATGACGGCGGCGATCGCCTTCGGCTCGGCATTGTCCGGCCCCACCCAAGGCTTGGCGTCGGGATTAAATACTTCCGGCGCACCGTGCACGCATTCCTTGGCGTGAATGCAGCGCTGGGCATCGTAAAGCACCGTGATGGCCTTGCCCTTGTATTCGTGCGCTTTCATGGCGGAACTCCCTAGCGTAGTGCTCTCATTCCTCTATTGCAGAAACACTTCATCCACATAACACCACTTCCAGGATTCTCCCGGCTCAAACGATTGCATGATGGGATGCTTGGTCTTATGAAAATGCTTGGTCGCGTGCTTGTTCTTGGATGAGTCGCAGCACCCCACGTGACCGCAAATCAGGCACTCCCGCAGATGCACCCAGGTATCGCCCATTTCCAAACACTCCTTGCAGCCTTTACCGCTGGGAGTCACCTGGCGAATTTCCTTCACGTGCGGACAACTGGCTTGCGCTTCTGACATGGCCCACCTCGGATGATTAGGTCCCTTACTCTTCTAGAAACCTCTCGGCTTCCAGCGCCGCCATACATCCCGTTCCCGCGGCGGTGATCGCCTGGCGATAGCGCCGGTCCTGCACATCCCCGCAGGCATAGACACCGTGAACTTTGGTGAAAACGTACTTGGTGGTTTTCAGATAGCCGTCGGCGTCGGTATCCAGTTGACCTTCAAAAATCTTGGCATTGGGGATGTGACCAATGCCCAGAAACATGGCGCTGGTGGGGAAATCCCACAGCTTGCCGGTCTTGACATTGCGTAGCGTCAGACTGGTCACTTCATTCTTCCCGCTATCGTGAACATCTTCAACCACGGTATCGGTTAGGAACTGGATTTTCGGGTTATTCTGCGCCCGCTCCAGCATGATTTTCGACGCGCGAAATGCATCGCGGCGATGGATGACCGTTACTTTGGTGGCGAAGCGCGTCAGAAAAATCGCTTCCTCCATGGCGGAATCTCCGCCCCCAACCACCACGATTTCCTTGCCGGAGAAAAAGAAACCATCGCAGGTGGCACAGGAGGAAACTCCGTGGCCGATGAGCTGCTGTTCATGCGGCAGCCCCAGCCAGCGCGCCGAAGCGCCACTCGCAATGATCAAGGTGCGAGCGTGCACCACTTCGTGACTGACGTGCAGTTTGAACGGGTGCTGGCTCAGGTCGGCGCTGGTCACATGGCCATGCTTGTACTCGGCGCCAAAGCGCGCTGCTTGCTTGCGCATGTTTTCCACCAGTTCCGGCCCCTGAATGCCCTCCGGGAAACCGGGGAAGTTTTCTACCAGTGTGGTGAGCGAGAGCTGCCCCCCGGGCTCGTGGCCCTCCAGCACCAGCGGCTTGAGATTGGCGCGCGCAGTGTAGAGTGCGGCCGTGTGGCCGGCGCAGCCGGATCCGATGATGACGACGTTGCGGATGTTGTCCATAGAACTAGTGATTAGATTGCCCACCGCAGGATTTAGGTTCAACCTGGGGTTATTGCGGTTTCCCCTCCGGGGCAATCGGTTTGAGAACCGGGCTTCGTTTCTCTTTCATGGCCCCGATCCGCGCCAGCTCTTCCGGCACGGTACGCCGTACATTCAACAGATCACGGTAGTCTGCCGCAATCGCCGACGCGCTGCGAAACAGCGGCTCGTATGCGCTCTGGTCGGGCGGCGAACCTCCTTCTGTGCCCGGGCACCGGGCCAGCACAATCGATGACTTGCCAAACCGCTCCAACTTGATTCGCGTGGCCGGCGTGTCCATCTTCAGCATGTTCGCCGCCGACGTGACCGCGGAGACGCTGTCTTCGATGGCGACCAGCAGCAAGTCCTTGGGGTCGCGCACCCGGAAAACCAGGGTTTCCACCAGATTCTTGCTGTCCTTGCTGAATGAATATTGCACCGTCGCGAACGTTGCCGGCGCGGGGAATTCCCGCCGCACTCGCACCCAATCGGAGGTTCCCGAATCGGACGACATCTGCGCGTTCTGCCCCAATTTCAGGAGATCGGCGCCCTGGTCCAGCAGTGAGCGTCCGCGGTCAATCTCAAAATCCGGAGTAAAGGAAGTTGTGCGCGGAATCCGCTGCAGCGCGGAGGCAATTTCCTGCTGCTCCTCAGCGGACGGGGCGCACACGTTGAGCATGTTCAATTTGACCTGCGGCTGCGGCGCTTGCTGCGCGCCCGCCAGTTGCGTCGCGGCGAGGATGATGATGATCGTCAGGGATTTTCGAAGCACAGGGCATTTTAAACGAAAAGGCCGCAATCGTAGAGTGGGCAAACGCTGTCCATGAATAAGCAATGGGCCCATGAAAATCGTTAGAATCTTGCCATGGCAAATCTAACTCTGGTTTATGGATTGCGGCTGCTGCCGGCGGAGGAAGTGGAGCAGGTAGGCGACGCTACCCTGAAACTGAAAAACGGACGCGAGGCCCGCGTGACCATGCACCTGCTCGAGGGCAGCAAGGATGAAATCGAAAAACAGCTCAAGACCAGCCTGGATGCGTTCTTCGACTTTTATCCGGAAATCTGAACCGCGGGCTCTCCATCTATAATTCGGTTGGGAACATGACGCTGTCCTTTCGCTATCTCCGCATGCGACTCGCTGACGCCGGTCTTTTGCCCACGACCAAGGTGGCGCGAGCCGCCGGGTATGTGCTGGCACTGGATGTGCTGTTGTTTGCTCTGCAGGTCGTGGGAGGCTGGCTCAAACTGTCTTTTGCCGACAGCCTCGGCGGCTGGGTCGGTTTCTTAAGTTTTGTCGCCATCCTGCTGTTTCTGGTTCTGGCCGTCCGCTGGTTGAAAGCCAGGATGCTATGGCGGCTGCGCAATCGCCTCATCGTCACCTACGTGTTCATCGGCGTGATTCCGGTGGTTTTGCTGGTGGCGCTCGCCGTCGGCTCCTTCTACTTGTTCGCCGGGCAGTTCGCCACTTTCATTGTTACCACCGGCCTGGATTCGGAGCTGATGAGCCTGGAATCTGCCAACTCCGCCATCGCCCAGCAAGTCGCCGCCCAGATGAAGCACGGAGGCATCGGCACGGCGGCATTTGCGGATGCTCGCCAGGACAAGATTTTGGCCGGCCGCCAGATTTGCGTGTGGCTGGGCAAGAAGCTGGTGCTCAACAGCACTCCAGCCGGGGACAAGTCCGCTGCTCCGGTCCTCCCGTCCCACCTGGGCAACTCATTCCGCGGTGTCGCGCGCGATCAGGACCGGCTCTATCTCCGCGTGGTGCAGACGGTGCCCGTAGACGCGGACACCATGACTGTCCTTTCCAGCGAACCATTTGATCAGCAACTGCTGCAACAACTGGCAACCAACCTGGGCGAAATTTCGCTGTACGCAAGCGGTCTCAGCCTGCGCAAAGTCGAACGCGGGCAGGGCCTGAAGGCGGCCACCACTGACGGCTCGAGGGCGACAATCACGCTCAGCAAACCCGAGGGTGACTACGTATTGGACACGGGCAAAGAGGCGCTCCGGCCCACGTACACCGCCGGAACCATGCCCCCGCCCGCCGCCAGAATCGATCCCCAAGTCACTTTTGGCACCACCGTGACTGTGGTGGATTGGGACACCAGCAGCAAGCTCAGTCCGGCTGGAATCGGTGTCCAGACCCGCGTTTCTAAAATCTACGAGCGCCTGTTTGTCTCCCTCGGTGACTTTGCCCCGGCGGTCGAATTCGGTTTGTTATTCATGGCCATTTTCTTCGCCGTCATTGAGCTGGTTGCGCTCATCATTGGCACCAACTTGACCCGCACAGTAACCGGTACTGTCGCTCAGCTCTATGACGCCACCACGCACATCAATCGCGGTGACTTCAAACATCGTATTCCGGTGAAGTCGAACGATCAGATTGCCGCGTTGGCCAATTCTTTCAACTCGATGACGGCCTCACTGGAGAAGCTGATCGAAGAGCAAAAACAGAAACAAAAACTGGAGAACGAACTGGTGATCGCGCAGGAAGTGCAGTCTCAACTCTTCCCGCACCATATCTCAGAATTGGCGTCGCTCGAAGTCCACGGCTTTTGCCGCCCGGCCAGTACGGTGAGTGGAGATTACTACGATTTTCTGACCCTGGATTCCGATCGGATGATTCTGGCCGTCGGAGATATCAGCGGCAAGGGAATTTCGGCGGCGTTGCTGATGGCCACCATCCACTCCGCGGTGCGGGCTTACAGTCTGCAGGATATCCCGGCGTTGCGGGAACCGTTGGCCGTGGGTGCGGGCTCAGGGTCGGCGATGACGATGGCCTCTCGGCACAATCTCGATGTGTCGCCTTCGGCCTTGCTCTCTCTGCTCAATCATCAACTCTATGAAAGTACGCCCTCGGAAAAATATGCCACCCTGTTCCTCGGCATTTATAACGGAACCGAGCGCCAACTGACCTACACCAACGGTGGACACTTGCCGCCCATCGTGATGAGCGAAGACGGAACAATCCGGCGGCTGGACCGCGGTGGAACTGTGGTGGGTTTGTTCGAGCACGTTACCTACGAAGAAAGCTCGGTACAACTGCGGCAGGGCGAGATCTTTCTTGCCTACAGCGACGGAGTCACCGAGCCGGAAAACGATTTCGGGGAATTCGGAGAGCGGCGGCTAATCGAACTAGTGCGCGAGAACCGCGACCTGCCACTGCCACGCATCAGCGAAATCGTGACCGCCGCGGTGGACGACTGGATCGGCGCCAACCAACAACCGGATGACGTTACCCTGGTATTGGCTAGGGCGAGGTAGATGCCGCGGTTGCTGACTTGGCTTTCGCCTCTTTCGAGAGGACCGTTACTTTGGCTGTGACCTGCTGGCCTTTTTCCATCCCCCCGATAATGACCAGATTCTGTTTGGTCACCAGCAGTCCCCGGTGATCCATCGTCGGGTTGGGGGTATCCTCGTCGAGCGTCTCCCACTTCCGGCTGCGCAGGTTGAAAGCGAAAGTCACAGCGGAGGGCTCAGACGGTTTGCCGTCGTAGCCTATACCGGCGTTGTCGTGCGGATTGTCGCTCCCGCCGGAGAAGTAGATCATTTCATCTTTTTCCGACCCTCCGGCTGCAATGCGGAAGCGAGCCGTGCCGGGATGACCGGGCAACTTCGTCCATTGGATTTTGGTGGGATGACGATGGTCGATCTTGCCGCTCCAGCATTCATCGGATGCGACAAAGCGCGGAGAATTTTCGCTGGGATTCCGCACCGCTCCATCCACGTAGATGATGGTGTCACCGACCAGCGCGCCGGCATGACCGAAGACAGCTGTCTCAATCGGCGTGGCGTTCGACCAACGGTTCTTATCGGTGTCATACATCTGGACGTCGGTCACCGGGCCGCCGTTTGTACGTCCGCCGACGAGGTAGATGTAACGATCGCGGTAAACCCCGATCACCGCCTCGCCCACCGCAACCGGAATATCGCTTTGGCGAAACCAGCGGTCGTGCTCAAGCTCATACTTACCAACGTCTGGAACTACCATGCCTCCACCTTGGAATAGCACGTAGCCGCCCATGAGGAACACGTGGTTCGCCGCTCCCACCGCCATCGCTCCGACCCGGCCCGCCGTGCCTGGGACCGCGTGGACGGTGTAGATCTTTCCCGAGTTTGCGTCCAGTTCGTAGGCCTCATTGGAGACTGCGTCCCAGGTTTTCTTGGGTCCCATGCCCATCATGGAAAAGAGTTCCAGCTCTCCCTTTACCTTGAGGACGGCAACGGCATTATTGGAAACGGCTTCCGGCAAGGGCTCGACACTGGGTTCAGTCGCGGCCAACAACAATCCCTGCAGGGCCAGCAATGGAAGCAAGAGAAAACGTCTTTTCATGGATTTCAGCTTAACCAACGACTCCTTCAAAATACCAGAAAGGAGCTGTGGCCGATGGGAGGGTTAGAATGCAAGGCGTGCTGTCGTCCCTCAAGACGTCGAACCGGTCATGGCTTGTACTGGCTGCCTCGGCGTCGGTCTGCCTCGGCGTATGGCATTGGGCGGAGACCATTCTCGTTCCCTCGAATACCGCCAAGGTCCTCGCTACCCACCGGCCCATCGGCAACAATTCCGATCTTTACGCACGCTGGCTCGGCGCCCGCGAACTTCTCCTTCACGGTCGCGATCCTTACAGTCCCCAGGTAACCCGCGACATTCAAACTGGCTTTTACGGCCGGCCGCTCGATCCTCTGAGCCCCTCCGATCCGAGGGAACAGGAATCCTTCGTGTACCCCCTGTATGTGGTGTTCTTGCTGGCCCCCACTGTGCCCCTGCCATTCCCCGTGGTGGCCGAGGCTTTCCGCTGGATTCTTCTCATGTCCATTGCTCTCAGCGTACCGCTTTGGATGTACGTGGTCGGTTTCCGCGTCCATTGGCCCGTGGTTGTCTCTGCGATGTTGCTCGCGGCCGGTAGCAATCCCGCGATCGCCGAGTATTCACAGCAAAACCTGACCGCTTTGGTGCTCCTGTTTCTTGCCGCCGCGGCAGCAGGGGTCGTGAACCACAAGCTCATGCTGGGTGGGTTCATGCTCGCGCTGTCTACCGTAAAACCCGACATAACGCTGCCCGTCGTACTTTGGCTTCTGGCTTGGGCGGCATGGCGTAGAGAGCGCCGCCGCCTGATCTGGGCCTTCGCTGCGGGTATGGCGATCCTATGGGCGGGCGCTCAAGCCGTTTCCCCCGGCTGGATGTGGCGCTTTCTCGCGGCCGTGCGCGAGTACCCCAGCTATGGAACCGACCCATCCATTCTTCAGGTGTTGTTCCCCCCGCTACTCGCCAAATTGGCGCTGGTAGCACTCGTGGTCTTCGTGTGCGCAGTCTGCTGGCGGGGAAGAGAGGCTGCCGCAGCCTCCGATGACTTCGTGTGGACGCTGGCGGTGGTGACCGCGGTGACCCTGGTGGTGATTCCAAAGCTAGCCGCTTACAACCAACTTCTGCTCCTTCCGGCGCTGCTGCTGCTCCTGCGTCAGCAACGACAAACCTCCGGTCTTTTTGCCCGAGCGTTCACCAAGGGAGCATTCACTTGCCAGATCTGGCAATGGTCCGCTGCTCTGGGGCTCTCGATTCTGTCTTTGCTGCTCACGCCCCAGCGTCTGTTCGGCCTCGCCCAGCTACCTCTGTACACGTCGCTGGCGCTATCTCCTCTGACCCTGCTCGCGGTTATCTTCGCCACCGTCTCGCGGCCGCAGAGCATAGTTAGTCTTGCTGGTCCTCTTCCAAGAGTCCCTGGCGGACAGCATGAATGAAATCGGTGTAGGGTGGAACGAACCCGGCCGCGCGCACGTCGGCAGCGATCTGGCCACGGTGATAGGCGGAATGCATAATCACGTGCATCAGAATGTCCTGCTTCGCACTACTCCAGCTTTCGCCCTTGGTGTTCTTGTAGCTGAGCGAGCGCGTCAGACCCTCCTCCTTCAGCGATTGCAGGTAGGTCTTCCAAAGCTTCGGCAACTCTGCGGTGACCAGTTTGCAGTGTTCCAGCGAAAAATCGGGCCACACCGGATAGGTAGGCTTCTGCAACTGCAAGCGCTCATACCACAACTTCTCGGCCGAGAGAATGTGGGCCAGTAGCTTCACCGAGCGGGGCGGGGCGACCTTTAAAGCCTGTAATGAACTTAGGACCTCGCCGTTTGCCCAGTCGTCGTAAGCAAATAATCGCCGCAGGTATTCGATCATGGTCTGCCTCTCTCGACATCATAGTCTCAACCTGGGGCGGTACCCCTGGGCGCGAAGTCTCTCGCGTATCTCGCCACACCGGGTTCCTTTGTGCGCCTTCGTGTCCTTTGTGGTTCATTGATTTCTTGCGCCGGGAAGTTCCGTTAATATCTTGGCAACCGCCAAACTCCGGTAACCCAGGGGACGCATGCCTCTCACCGCAACCGATTGGATCGTCATCGCTGGCTACTTGCTGATCAATTTGCTGATCAGCATGTACTACCGCCGGCGCTCGAGTGGAAACACGGAAGAATTCTTCGTCTCTGGCCGCGACGTTTCCTGGTGGCTCGCCGGCACTTCCATGGTCGCCACCACTTTTGCCGCCGATACTCCATTGTTGGTGTGCGGCCTGGTGGCCAAGTCGGGCATCGCGGGCAACTGGATCTGGTGGGGCCTGTGCGTCGGTGGCATGTTGACGGTATTTTTCTTCGCACGCTATTGGCGCCGGGCAGAGATTCTGACTGACGTGCAGTTTGTCGAGATTCGCTATAGCGGCAAGCCCGCCGCCTTTCTACGCGGATTCAAAGCCGTCTACCTCGGGCTGTTCATGAACTGCTTCATTCTCGGATGGGTTACGCAGGCCATGATCAACATCATCACCGTCTTGCTGGGTCCGGCGATTGCTCAAGGACGCGTGCTGCAACTTTCTCTTGCCGGTCACACCATTCAGTACACTCTCGGCGATGCGCACACCACGTCCCTATTGATCTGCATTTTTGTGCTCATTCCCTTTACCGGCATCTACACCTTCATCGGCGGACTCTGGGGCGTGCTGGTCACCGATCTGTTTCAGTTTGCCTTGAAGATGGCCATGATTGTGGTGCTGGCCTGGGTTGCGGTGGTGAAGATCGGCGGCATGCAGGCGCTGCAGGTCCATCTGCAAGCGGTTGAGAGCAACGTTCGCCGCACCGGAGTGCAGACCGCAGACCCAGTTGCCTTTTTGCCTGACTTCCATCTGGGATGGACGACGAATGCGGTCTGGACCCTGCCCCTGCTGACGTTCTTCGTCTACCTGTGCATGCAGTGGTGGCTAGCCTGGTATCCGGGCGCGGAACCGGGGGGCGGCGGCTACGTCGCGCAGCGTATGTTCAGCGCCAAGGACGAAAAGAATTCCCTGGGCGCGACTTTGTGGTTCAACATCGCCCACTATGCCCTGCGTCCCTGGCCATGGATCATTACTGGCCTCGTGGCCATGGCGGTGTATTCACCCCATGGCGGGATTCATCCCAGCGCCGCCTTTGCACAGAACCCCGAGCAGGGCTACGTCATGGTGCTGCGCGACTATTTGCCTCCGGCTTTGCGCGGGCTGATGGTCGCGGCGTTTCTGGCGGCATTCATGTCCACGGTGGGAACGCAACTCAACTGGGGATGCTCCTACCTGGTCAACGACCTCTATAAACGCTTCTTGGTGCGCCACTCGAGCGAAAAGCATTACGTCCTTATCAGCAGACTGTTTACCATCTTGCTGGTTCTGGCCAGCGGTTATACCGCGATGCAGTTAACCTCGATCAAACAGGGTTGGGACCTGGTGCTGAACATCGGTTTCGGCACCGGAGCGGTTTACATCCTGCGCTGGTATTGGTGGCGCATCAATGCCTGGAGCGAGATTTCTGCCATGATCGCGGCGGCGGCTGTGACGGTCGCGCTCAACCCAGTCGAATTCACCGGCAACGGCGCGCTGGTATATGCCAAGAAAGCGCTGATCACCGGCGGGATCACAACCCTGGCCTGGCTGATCGCAACCTTCGTGACCAAACCCGAGTCCGAATCAACCCTGGTTGCCTTCTACCGTCGCGTGTATCCCAGCGTGTACGGCTGGAAACATATCGCGAGGTTAGTGCCCGATCTGCCCGAAATCCGCGACCTGGCCAGCAACGCCTTTAATTGGGGGATGGGCGTCATCCTGGTTTATGGATGCCTCTTCGGAATCGGCAAGCTCGTGTTTCAGCAGTGGTTTTGGGGGATTGTGCTGTTGGCAATCGCAAGCCTGGCTGGTTATCTGATCTTCTGGGACCTCTCGCGCCGAGGCTGGGAGACCCTGTCGGGGAGTTCCCCAACCCCTCACGCCCATCGCTAGCTGCTCTTTACACCGGTCCCGCGCCAACTGTTGCTGTTGCGGGCTGTGATCTCCACCCGCTCCAGCCTCGCGGTCGCGAACCAGTCTTCAACTTCGTGCTGGCTGATATAGAACGCGGTGGGCGCCACCAACTGGTCAAACACATTCCACATATTTTCCCAAAAGGAATAGCCGGAGATTGCCGCAAGATAATCCCCGTACGGCAGTATTTTCTTCAACCGCGTCAGACGGTGAATCCTATTGACCGGAAGATAGACCAGCTTGAGCGCCGCATACAGGGGCAACGAAATAAGGAATGAGATCACGCGAGTGATGAACTTTGGCAGGCGTGAGGTCACATGAATCCGAATCGGATCAACCAAGAGCTCGATCCAGCGGTTTCCTTCCTTGCCGTACACCCAGATCGCGATCCGTCCCCCGGGCTTCAGCTTTTCCACCAGGCTTAGAAATCCCTGCTTCGGATCCGGCAAGTGGTGGATCACGCCGATGCTGTAGACAAACTCGAACGGGCTGGCAAGCGGCAAGTTGTAAATGTCGGCCTGGATCACGTGCACATTCGGCAGATGTCGCGTGTTCTGGTGGGCCGATTCCACTGCGTCGGACAAATCAATCCCAATCGC
>Ga0335081_10003799_pt1 | contig 23787 bp, 22 predicted proteins | sample Lox_Sample_35_FD_206713 | JGI IMG/M metagenome (GOLD analysis project Ga0335081, IMG submission 206713) | Soil microbial communities from Loxahatchee National Wildlife Refuge, Florida, United States - Lox_Sample_3.5 | ecosystem: Environmental > Terrestrial > Soil > Wetlands | place: USA...
GCTGGCAGCATTGCGATATGAGTAGCGAACTTTGGCGCAAGCTGCTGTTCCTGTTTCGGCGGCGGCAATTGGATCGCGATCTCGAAGAGGAGATGCGGTTTCACCTGGAGATGAAAGCGCGGGACGCCGGCGCGGCGGAGGCGCAACGCGCGTTCGGCAACGCGACCCTGTGGCGCGAGGATTCCCGCGAAGCGTGGGGCTGGCGAACACTCGACGCGTTGGCGCGGGACCTGAGATACGCGTTGCGCGGGCTCGCACGGAGGCCGGGTTTCGCGGCGGTGGCCATCGCGACGTTGGCCCTGGGGCTGGGAGCCAACACGGCGATCTTCGGACTTCTGTACAACGTGGTGCTGCGGCCTTTGCCGTATCCGGATGCAGAGCGGCTGGTGAAGGTGAATCTGACGCTGCAGTCCGATCGGCGGGGCGTACGAGACGTCGCTTTTTCCTATCCGAAATATCAGGATCTGAAACGGCTGAATACCGTCTTTGACCGGACGGCGGCATATGCGAGGCGGGAGTTGACGTGGAGTTCGCCGGCGCCGGCCGATCGCATCACGGGTGAGTTTGTCTCGGCGGAGTATTTTCCGATGCTGGGTGTCACGGCGGCGCTGGGACGCGTGTTTGTGCCGGAGGAAGACGCGGCGCCGGGCGCTCGCCCCGTGGCGGTGATCGGCGACGAATTGTGGAGGCGCAGGTTCGGGGCGGACCGTGGGGTTTTGGGGAAGACGATTCGGATCGAACAGACGCCCTTGGTGATTGTAGGCGTAGCACCGGAGAGTTTCCGCGGCGATTCGGAACACGCCGAAATCTGGATTCCCATGATGATGGCGCCGGTGGTGCTGAATAGCCCGGGAACGTTGACCAATCGGGTGCAGCACTGGCACGAGGTGATCGCGCGCTTGAAGCCGGATGCTTCGGTGCAGCGGGCGGCGGCCGAAGTGCGCGAGGTGATGCGAAGGATCGAGGAAGCCAAGCCGATCTGGTTCGGGGAGACATGGGGCTCCGCGGTGACTCCCCTGGCCGAGAGCAAGCAGGATCGGTCGCTGGCGCGGGGATTGGTCATCCTCTATGTGGCCGTGGGATTGGTTCTGCTGATCGCTTGCGCCAACCTGGCGAATCTGGTGATGGCGCGGATGATGGGGAGACAGAAAGAAGTGGCGATGCGGCTGGCGCTGGGAGCGGGACGCGGGACCGTCGTGCGCCAGTTCCTGATGGAAAACGTGATTCTCGCCCTGGCAGGAGCTTTCGCCGGCGTGCTGGTAGCTCAGGCGAGCCTGCGAATGCTGGAGCGTCTGCGGCCTGCGGGGACGTTAAGCAATTGGCCCAGCTACCTGCGGCAAGTGGATCCGCAATCGCTGCGGCTCACCGGGCCCGTGCTGGTCTTCAGCCTGGCGCTGGCGCTGGCGACGGGGCTCATTTTCGGATTGGCGCCGGCGCTCAAGGCGGCTCACGGCGATGTCGGCGAGGTGTTGAAAGGCGGTAGCTTGTGGAGGAAAGGCCGGCGCGGAGTCGCGGGCGGGCGCGTGTTGCTGGCCGCGCAAACCGCGCTGGTGATTGTGCTCCTTGGCGGAGCGGGGTTGATGCTCCGCAGCTTCGAAAAACTGATGCGGCAGCCGCTCGGAATCGACGCACGCAACGTACTGACGTTTCGGGTCTCGCTGTCTAATCCCAAATACCGTGGTGCGTCGGGGCAGCAGTTCCTGAACCGGGCCATGGCACGATTGAGAGACCTGGCCGGCGTGCAAGCGGCGACGATGGGAGAGTTGCCCGTTCGAGAACGCGGCACCGTGACCACGGCGCCCTTCGATGATCGCCACGAGAAAGAGTACATCGGGTTGCATTATGTGGACCCCGGGTTCTTCGAGTTGTTCAAGGTTCCATTGCGGTCGGGACGAACATTCCAAGAGTCGGATCGGCATGGACCGGCAGTGGCCGTGATCACGACGAGTGTGGCGGCGCAGGTGTTTCCGGGGCAGAGTCCTTTGGGACATCACATCACGCAGGGCGATAAACCGATTGAGATCGTGGGAGTGGTTGAGGAGTTCCGGTTCGAGAAACAGCGGCAACAACTGACAATTGTGGGGGACGTCTTTCTGACACCGGCTTGGGGAGGGTACGCGGCAGTGCGGACGGCGGCGAATCCGATGCGGTTGGCGCCAGCGGTTCGCCGTTTGGTGGCGGACATGGATCCGGAAATTCCAGTCTTCGACATGAAAACCATAGAGGACTATGTTTTCGAATCGAACGCGGCATCGCGATTCCTGACCGTGTTGCTGGGGGCGTTTGCGGGCTTGGCCCTGGCGCTGGCAGCGGTGGGCATCTACGGCGTGTTCTCATATGCGGTGGCCGCACGGACGCGAGAATTCGGAATCAGGCTAGCGTCGGGGGCGGGAGCGAGCGACATGCTCCGCCTGGTGGTTGGGGAAGGCGCGGTGGTTTGCGGGACAGGGCTGGCAATTGGACTGCCGGCGGCGGTCGCGGCTGCGCGAGTGTTCGAGGACCTATTGTTTGAGGTGAGATCTACCGATCTATTGACGTACGCTGTTGCCTGTGCGGTATTGGCCAGCACGGCGGTCGCGGCGTGTCTCATCCCGGCAATCCGGGCCATGAGAATCGATCCAGTGGACGCATTGAGGCACGAGTAGGCGAGCTTCTCGGTTCTTTTCAGCCCAGTGACAATCCCTCCGTCTTGAGCTAGGATGTCGAATGACTGATGACGGATGTCGCGTTGCAGACCGCTCCGGAGATACCGGATAAGCTGTACTTCAAGATCGGCGAGGTCAGCGAACTCCTGGGAGTGGAGCCGTCCGTTCTGCGTTACTGGGAAAAAGAGTTCTCCGCGCTGTCGCCCAAGAAATCCGGCACCGGCCACCGCCTCTACCGCCGGAAAGACGTGGAATTGCTGTTGCGGATCAAGCATCTCCTGCGGGACAAGCGATTCACCATCGAGGGTGCGCGCCAGTCGTTGCAGGCCGAAGCCCGGGCGCCTAAGCCGCGCGCTCTAAAACAAGCGCAGCAGGAATTGTTTTCGAGCGATCCGTTACCCGATATCCGCAGAGAGCTGGCTGACATCCTGCAGATTCTGAAATAGGCGCTCTATTTGGTGTCTCCGACGATCACGTCGTAGATGCGATCCAGGTCTTCCTGAGAGTAATACTCAATCTCGATCTTTCCGCCCTTTTTCCCTTTCTCGACGATCCGCACGCGAGTGCCCAGCACCCGCATCATCTCCTGGATCGCCGCCTTCACGTTGGGGTCAAGCTGGACCTCGTCGACGTGCTTCGGCTGGCGATCGGCCATCATCTTCTGCGTTGTCCGCTCCATCTGCCGGACCGACCAGCCCTGGGCAACAGCCCGCTCCGCGACCTCGCGCTGAAGAGCTAGCGTAGGCAGCGACAAGAGGCAGCGCGCCGAGCCTGCTGAAAGGCGCCGCTCCGCCACCAACTGCTGCAGATCTTCGGAGAGTTGCAGCAAGCGCAGGAAGTTGATCACCGTGGTGCGATCTTTGCCGGTCCGCTCCCCGATCAGCTCCGGACTCAGACCGAGCTCGGTTCCCAAACGCGAGAATGCGTTGGCGGTTTCGATGGGGTTGAGGTCCTCGCGCTGGATGTTCTCGATGAGTGAGACTTCCAGCAGACGCTCATCGGGGATATCTCGAATCACGACCGGAACCTGCTGGATTTCCGCCAGCTTGGCCGCGCGCCATCGCCGCTCACCGGCAACCAGTTGGTAGCGGTTGCCAGCCCTTCGGACCACCAGCGGCTGGATGATGCCATTGACGCGAATCGACTGCGCCAACTCCGCCATTCGCTCACCTTGAAAAACGCGGCGGGGCTGCAGCGGATTGGGGTCGATGGAATCAATGGGGACAGCCTGCGCGGCGTCTTCGTGAGCCGGCGGCACGGGGACAATCGGGGCTCGGGTCGGCAAGAGCGCGCCGAGACCTTTACCGAGCGCCTTGCGCGGATTGTCCGGTTTGTTCATGGTCCAAAATCTCTTTCGCCAGCTTGATGTAGCTCTCAGCGCCGCGCGAGCGGGGATCGTAGCCCAGGATCGGCTTGCCAAAACTGGGGGCTTCCGCCAGCCGGATGCTGCGAGGAATGATGGTCTGAAACACCTGGTTACCAAAGAACTCCCTCAAATCCGCGGCTACCTGCCTGGTGAGGTTGGTGCGGTCATCGAACATCGTGAGAAGAATCCCCTCCACTGCGAGCGGGTGGTGGAAGGAATCGCGGACGCGGTCGATGGTGTCCATCAGTTCCGAAATGCCTTCGAGGGCGAAGAACTCGCATTGGATCGGAACCAGCACGGAGTCGGCTGCGATTAGGGCGTTCAGAGTGAGCAGATCCAGGGCGGGCGGGCAATCGATCAGGATGAAGTGATACGCCTCGCGAATCGGTAAGATGCACTCCCGCAGGCGGAATTCGCGATTGGGGATGTCCACCAGTTCGAGGTTCGCGCCGACTAAGTTCTTGTCCGCGGAAATCACGTGCAGGCCCTCGAATTCGGTCGGGACGGTGGCGTCGTTAGGCGCTGCGCCGGTCAAAAGCACGTTGTAGAGGCTGGGCCGGTTGGGGTCTTTGGCAACGCCAAGTCCCGTGGTGGCGTTGCCTTGCGGGTCGGAATCAACCACCAAGACACTGAAATCGTTGGCCGCTAAGGCGGCGGCCAAGTTGATAGCGGTAGTAGTCTTGCCGACCCCTCCTTTTTGATTCGCGATCGCGAAAACTCTGCTCAAGCGGCCATACTAGCATGGATGCGGTGGGATAAGCCCTCTGCGTCGGCCGGTTTCACGTGAAACAAACCCAATTTAGCCCCGTGCGATTTTCTGAGGAACAGAGCCAACTGGTTCTGCCCTCCTGTTCCACGTGAAACAACCCAGGACAAGCCAGGAGGCTTATCCCCCTGAATGGCCGATTCGCAGGAAGCGCTGCTTGCCCCACGGCAGGGCAACCGGAGGCTCCCAGGTGAAGCCGAGTTCCACTGGAGGCGCTTCTCCCCCGGTCAGTAGATCGGCGTTCGCAGCCAAGTTCTTTAGGAATGGCGCCAAGTCTTGATAACTCACTGCTCGCGAGATTGCGTGATCGAAGCGTTCATTGATATCTTCTCCGCGCCGCGCGAGCACTCGCACATTGGTCATGTTCCGTGTCGCCTCGCGGAGAAAGACAGCCTTGCGCTGGTGGGACTCGAGGAGTGTGATGGAGCAGTTGGGCCGGAGCACCGCCACGGGGAAACCGGGAAAACCGCCGCCCGAGCCGATGTCGACGATGCGCAGCGGCCCGGCTGGCAAGTGGTTACCCAGGAACAGCGATTCGCAATAATGCCGAACAATAAGTTCCTCGCGATTCCGGATGGACGTGAGATTCAGCTTCTGATTCCAACGCACCAGCAATTCCAGGTGAGCTTCCAGCGCCGCCAACTGCTCGGGTGTGAGGACGAAATCAGCGAACACGTTCGAGGCTCAGGTAGACGTCCAAGATGGCGATGGCGGCCGGGGTCACACCAGGAATCCGCGCCGCCTGGCCGAGGGTTTCAGGCCGGACACGCTCCAGCTTACTCTGGATTTCGCGCGAGAGTCCGGGAATTCCGCCGAAGCCGAACGCCGGTGGGATCGGGCGCCGCTCGGCGTCCTTCAGACGCTCCATCTGCCGTTCCTGTTGTGCGATGTATCCGCCATATTTGGTCTCGGTCTCGACGGTTGCGAGGAGTCCGCGCGCAGGTTCTTCTCCCAGGACCTCACGCACCCACACGGAAATTGCGTCGATGGATGCTTCTGGACGCTTGAGCCACTGGCCATTCCTGTGCCGCTCTAGCGCACAGGATAGCCGTTCCTTCTGCTCTTGCTTTCGCGTGAAAACCACCCATCGTTCGTCGGTGACCAGGCCGGCGCGCCGGCCGGTCGTTGTCAGCCGGTCATCGGCGTTGTCGATGCGCAGGTGCAGACGGAACTCCGCCCGCGACGTGAACATGCGGTACGGCTCATCGGCGCCTTTCGTGATGAGATCGTCGATCAGGATTCCGGTGTAGCCTTCGGTGCGGCCGATGACGACTTCCTCCTTCCCCTGGATCTTGCAAGCGGCATTCATGCCTGCCACAAGACCCTGGCAACCGGCCTCTTCGTATCCGGAGGTGCCGTTGATCTGGCCCGCCAAATAGAGGCCTCTGATCGACTTCACCTCCAACGTGTGCTTCAACTCGCGAGGATCGATCGCGTCATACTCGATCGCATAGCCGGGGCGGATCATCTCGGCGTGTTCCAAACCGGGCACCGAGGCCAGCATCGCCGTCTGCACGTCGATGGGCATGCTGGTGGACATGCCATTGACATAGATCTCGTTGGTGTCGAGGCCCTCCGGCTCCAGGAAGATCTGGTGCCGCGGCTTGTCCGGGAATTTAACGATCTTGTCTTCGATGGAAGGGCAGTAACGCGGGCCGATACCTTCAATCTGGCCGCTGTAGAGGGGCGAACGCGGGATGGCCTCCTGCAGGATGCGACGCGTCTCCTCGGTGGTGTAGGTGATGTGGCATTGGATCTGGGGGCGGTCGATCCTCTCCGTGAGAAATGAGAATGGCGTCGGCTGGGCGTCGCCCGGCTGCGGCTCGAACTGGCTCCAGTCGATGGTTCTGCCATCGAGGCGCGGGGGGGTTCCGGTTTTCAGCCGGGTCCACTTCAACCCAAGAGTACGGAGTTGATCGCCGAGCAACTGAGATGGCGCTTCTCCGTTGCGGCCGCAGCTGTATTTCATTTCACCCACGTGGGCTAGGCCGTTGAGGAACGTGCCTGTGGTCACGATCACCGCAGCCGCATCGATTCGCCGGCCGTCGCGCAGATGGACGCCGGTGACGTTGTGGTCCTCGATGGCTAGGCTGGCAACTTCAGCCTGCTTGATGCGCAAGTTGGGCTCTTTCTCCAGAACCTCGCGCATCCGCACACGGTACATCTTTTTGTCCATCTGCGCGCGCGGCGACCACACCGCCGGGCCGCGGCTAGTGTTGAGGAGACGGAACTGGATGCCGACCGAGTCGGCGACCTCGCCCATGACGCCGCCGAGAGCGTCGATTTCACGGACCAGGTGACCTTTTGCGATGCCGCCGATCGCGGGGTTGCACGACATCTGCGCGATGAGATCCAGGTTCATGGTCACCATGGCGGTGCGCAGCCCCATGCGGGCGCAAGCGCGGGCGGCTTCGCACCCCGCGTGACCGGCGCCGATGACAACGACGTCGTACCTCTCGTGCATTGTTACCATTGTAGCGATGCGAATCCTGGTAATAGGGAGCGGCGGAAGAGAACATGCGCTGTGCTGGAAGCTGGCGCAGTCAGAGGGCGTCGAAGTGTTCGCGACTCCGGGGAATCCGGGGATCGCACGCTTGGGCACGTGCGTGCCGACCGCTTCCACGTTTCTGGAAGTAGCCGAGAAGGTCGGGGCGGACCTGACGGTGGTTGGACCGGAAGCGCCGCTGGTGGCCGGGGTGGTCGACGAATTCCGCGCACGTGGGCGGCGGATCGTCGGGCCGGATGGCGCTGCCGCGAGGCTCGAGGGCAGTAAAGTTTTCGCAAAGAACTTTTTTGTGCAAAGTAGAATCCCGACGGCGGACTTCGTCACCGTCGAGAACACCGCGGAAGCCAGAAAGGCGATCGACCGTTTCGGCTTTCCGGTAGTCCTCAAAGCGGACGGATTGGCTGCCGGCAAGGGCGTGGTGGTGGCGCGAGATCGTGCGGAAGCCGAAGCCGCACTAGAGAGCTTACAGGGCCGGCTGGTGATCGAGGAATTCCTCCGTGGTGAAGAGGTCAGTTTCATTGCCCTGTGCGACGGGCGGGATACTGTGGCACTCGAGCCTACGCAAGACCACAAGGCCGTGTTCGACGGCGATACGGGGCCGAACACCGGAGGTATGGGGGCGCATTGCGACGGCGCGATCTTGAGCGCGGCACAAACGCGCGAGATCCTGGACCGCGTCATCTACCCGACCGTGGAACGCACCCGGTTCACAGGCTTCCTGTACGCCGGCCTGATGATGACCGCGGACGGCCCCAAAGTCCTCGAGTTCAACGTGCGTTTGGGCGACCCCGAGACCCAGCCGCTGATGCATCGCCTGGCGTCCGATTTCGTGCCAGCACTGATGGCCGCGGCGAGCGGCGAATTAGCCGGCATCAAACTGGAATGGCGGGCCGGCCCGAGTGTTTGCGTGGTCTTGGCGTCAGGCGGCTATCCCGGAACCTACCCGACCGGAAAAGCCATTCGCGGCGTCGAGCAAGCGGAAGCAACCGGAGCGACGGTGTTCCACGCCGGGACACGCCTGGGAGCTTCCGGATTGGAGACCTCCGGTGGCCGGGTGCTGGGAGTGACGGCCGGCGCGGACGACTTGCCAACGGCGATCCGCAGGGTATACGCCGGTGTCGAGCGTATCCAGTTCGAGGGCATGCACTACCGCAAGGACATTGGTCAAAAGGGCCTGGTCCGAGCCGCGCGCTGATTGTCAACTAACTTTACGCGCGCTGTACACGTAGACACCCTGCGGTCGCCCGGATTACGTTCCGAAATCGGACGTCTCCGCCGAGCGAAGATCCTTATCTCCTGTCCTCGCAAGCACTCGCGGACGGCATGAAGCGGCGAGCGGTTGGGTTCCGCAGTTGGAACATGGAGTGCATTTCTCCGCGCCGACGGAGGGGCCTTCTTATGAAGATGACGAAACGGGGGCTGTCATTCACAAACGCGGTTCTTGCAACCGCCATATGCCTGCTCCCAACAACAGTTGCTCTTGGTCAGGATCAAACGCCCGCCAACTCGGGCTGGAACACTCCCAGCGCCGAGCGGAAAATCACTTTCAACGGCCGGTCGCTCACGGCGACCCAGCGGGCCAGCCTCGAAACCCTCGAGCGCGCTTACGGAGGCCGCCTGCCGGATGGCGCGTATTGGTACGACAATCGCACCGGCATCATGGGCGTGTGGAACGGACCGTCTCTTATCCAGTTGCCGCCCGGAATGGGTCTCGGAGGAGCGATGCCGGCGAATTGTTCGGGCGGCGGCACGGGGGTTTTCGTGAACGGCAGAGAATTGCACGTGCTCGATGTTCTGGCCCTTTCCAAGCTTGGGCCAGTGTTGCCTGGGCGTTACTGGGTCGATGCCAACGGCGACTTTGGATATGAGCGCGGGCCACGGCTCGGAAACCTGGTCGCAATTGCCCAACAACTCGGGCAGCCGAAACAGCGGTGTTTCACTTGCGGACAATGGAAGGCCGGCGATCCCATCGTGAATGCGGGCGGATTCCTCGATCCCAAGACCGGTTACACCGGCCCGCGGTAAGGGCTGAGCTTTGGCCTCCGTGGCCGTTTGCGGGGCGCATCGCCGTAGATGGTGCGGTGCGCCCCTGGACTGGCGATACAATGGACGCAGTGGGGACGTAGCTCAGTTGGATAGAGCGGCCGCCTCCTAAGCGACAGGTCGGCAGTTCGAATCTGCCCGTCCCTACCACTCGACCCTCGCTTGTACTATGACTCGGCTGGCCGCCGAGGTTCATCGCTGCTCCGGAAAACCGAAAAGTGTCACCACCATGTCAAACCCAGTCTGCCAGTGTGCGGCGAAAATCTACTGGATGCACAATCCCAATGCCCTCGAAGGCTTTCAGCCGGCGGAGGTGCTGGTCCCTGGAGACGATCAGATCGGCTTTGCCCTCCACTGCGCATTCCAGAATGCGGTTGTCATCATCATCTTCGGGGATTGCCCTTACCTGGATCTTGGGCGAGACAATATCCGCAGTTTTGACGAGCAGTTTCAGGCTGCCGACGATTTGGTTGTCCCGCCAGCCTGCCTTCCTCCGGAAGACCCCGGCGACTTCGCGGATGATGGTCGGCGAAGTGAGCAGTACGTACCTGCGACGGACGGCTTGCTCCCAAATCCAAAATGCCACGCCTGTCGGGTGAGTGAAGGCTGAAAAGTAAACGTTGGTATCCAGGACGACCCTAAGCCTGGCGGCTCCCTTCACGGTGCTCATGGATGAGGCGGTTTACGTCTTTGGGCTTGATGCCAAGTTTCTTGGCCTGTGCTGCGCCGTAGCGGGCAAGCCGCCGACTCTCCGCGATCATGTCCTCGGTATTCATAGGGCTTTTGGCTTCTTCCGCCTTCGCTTCCTCGATGAGATTCATCACCCAGCGCTGTTCGTCGCGGTCGCGGTGCTGGCGGTATCGGCGGTAAACGCGCACCATTTCCCTAAACAGCTCACTCTTGGTGCGGCTCTCCTCCTTGGCCAGCGTTTCCACTTCGCGCACTACTATCGGGGGTACGGAGAAGCCGAGGATTTTGGTTGTCCGGCTCATATTCCTGAACCAAATGAAAGAACGTGGTTAAACTCATTATAACTGTGCAGAACCTATTCGCGAAGCTCCGGGTAGGGAGGGTGCGACGTTTCACTCCTTCCATATTTTCCCCCGACAATTTTGCAAACCGCTCCTCGTTTCCAGCGTATCTATACTTAGCCAGCTAGATCTAGCTGGCTGGGGGTGTGAATGCCGAAGCACGCGAATGACCGCCTGCAGGGGACGTTGGACCTGCTCATTCTGAAAGCGCTGGCGCGGTCGGGGCCGATGCACGGGTACGCGCTCGCGCAACGCATCCATGAATCGTCGGACGAGATGCTGCAGATCGAGGATGGGTCGCTCTACCCGGCGCTCCATCGCATGACCCAGGACCGATGGCTGAAGGCGGACTGGGGCGTCACGGACACCAATCGCAAGGCGCGCTTCTACACCATCACTCCCGCCGGGCGCAAACAACTGGAGCAGGAAGAAAGAAACTGGGCGTACCTGACCGACGCGGTCGGCCGGGTACTGCGCTTTGTGTAGCGACTGAAGGAGACCGAAATGTCACTGTGGAGCCGGTTCACCAATGCCGTGCGGCCTTCGCGCCTGGACGGGGAACTGCAAGACGAGGTGGAAACGCACCTCGCGCTGCTGGAAGCCGAGGAATTGAAGCGTGGCATCACCCCTGAGGAGGCGCGTCTGCGCGCGCGGCGGCGCTTCGGCAACGACTCGGTCTACCGCGAGCGCACCCGCGAGCGCGATCTGCTCGGCTGGCTCGCGGATGCTTTGCAGGATGTCCGCTTCACGGCGCGGCAATTGGTGAAGGTTCCCGGCTTTACCGTCACCACGGTGCTGCTGCTGGCGCTCGGGATCGGCGTCAATGCGGCGATCTTCACATTGTTGAACAGCATCGTGCTGCACTCGCTTCCTTTGCCGAACGCCGAGCGCCTCGTGGTGATGCTCGAGGAAATGCCCGGCGGCGGCGACAGCCCGCCTTCGTGGCTGGATCAGAAAGACTTTCGCGAACAGAATCATGTCTTCGAATCCATGGGGGCGTTTGCGTATGGCGGGACGCTGCTGATGCGCGACCGCGGCGAGACGAGCCGCATCGGGGGCGGAGTGGTGACGCCCGACTACTTCACCACCCTGGGCGTGAAACCGGTGGCGGGGCGCCTGTTCGCGGCGGAGGAAGGGCAAGCGGGCAAAGATGGAGTGGCTCTGGTGCGCGAGGATTTTTGGCGGACGAGACTGGATTCCGATCCGGCAGTCCTCGGCAGAGAGATTGAACTGAATGGCCAACGGCGGCGGATCGTCGGGGTCCTGCCAACGTCGTTTCGGTTTCCCTCGGAGGGCGCGGTGATGTGGATGCCGCTGGTTCCGCGGCCAAACGAAGCCATGAACCGCGGCTGGCACGGTTTTCCGCTGATTGGGCGACTCAAGCCCGGCGTAACCCTTGTGCGGGCGCATGCCGAGTTGTCGGGCATTATGAAAAGGATCTCCACGTTGTATCCGAACGCCGACACCGATCGCGTGCACGTGCTGCTCTATCCGCTGCAACGCTGGAGCGTGGGGCAGACCCGGGACCGGCTGCTGGTGCTTCAATGCGCGGCCTTCGCGGTATTCCTCATGACGTGCGCCAATGTGTCCAGCCTGCTGCTGGCGCGGTATTCCAGCCGCCGGCGGGAATTCGCTCTGCGGGCGGCGCTCGGCGCTTCGACGTTTCGCCAGATCAGGCAGCACCTGACGGAGAGCCTTCTGCTGGCCGGGATCGGTTGCCTGGCGGGAGCGGGCGTGGCGTACGGCGCGGTTCAGTTTCTGCTTCACCTGTACGGGACCACGCTGCCGCGGGCTGCGGAAATCGGCGTGGATTGGCGCCTGGTTCTGTTCACCATCGGTGTGACGCTCGCGGGCGCGGTGGCATTCGGCTTGACTACCGCACTGCACCACAGGTCGCACGACCTGGAAAACGCGCTTCGAGAAGGCGGCCACTCCGCAGGCAGCCGCCAGGGCGCGCTGGTGCGCAAAGTGCTGGTGGCAGCCCAGGTGGCCTGCGCGATCACGCTGACGGCAGGCGCCGCGGAACTCATTCGCAGCTTCCAGCAGCTCACCAGCGTGAACTCGGGGCTCGATACGGCGAACCTGCTCACGATGCACGTGACAGTCCCGGATTCGCAATACACCAAGGCGCAAAACATAAGCGATTTCTTTGCGAACGCGGTCGCGCGCCTGAGAACGGTGCCGGGGGTCAAAAGCGCGGCGGCCATCCATATCCTTCCCATTCAGCAGTCCGGATATAACGGGAGCATCGAAGTGCCCGGTTTGCCTAAGCCTCCCAGCTCGTTCTTCGTGGAGTACCGATTTGTGACGGGCGACTATTTCCGCACGATGGGGATTCCGATACTACGCGGCCGCGACTTCCTGCCCGAGGAGATGGCGGGCAAAAAGGCAGCGGTGGTAATCAATGAGACGCTCGCCAAGACGTTGTGGGGTGATAAGGACCCGATCGGCTGGCCACTGGACGCGAGCGACAATCCGGCGCGGGTGGTCGGGGTAGCGCGAAACGTGCGGCAGTCAGGATTGGGCCAGCCGGCTCGAGAGGAGATGTACACGCCGCTGGCAATCTGCGAGACGCCGATCACGGATCAATCCATCGTGGTTCGTTCGACACTCCCCACTGCGGCGCTGCTGCCGCAGATCCGCCGCGAAATCCGCGCGGTAGACAGCCAGGCTGCGATCTACCGGGTGAAGCCCATGCAAGAAGTGCTGGCTGATTCGGTGGGGTACGCGCGCATCACCGCCACGCTGCTCAGCCTTTTTGCCGGCCTGGCATTGGTATTGGCGGCGTTCGGATTGCACGGGGTGATGTCGTACGCCGTGCACGAGCGGATGCGCGAATTCGCCATTCGCGTGGCGATCGGAGCCAAGCCGGCGCAGTTGGCGCGCGTGGTGTTCGGACAAAGCCTGACGGTTGTCGGGGCCGGCCTTCTGCTGGGCTTGGGCGGAGTGGTGGTGGTGACGCGGGTTCTGCCGAACGTGCTGTACGACGTTCACAAAGTGGATGCGGCGGCGCTGGCGGCTTCGATCGGTGTGCTGGCAGCGGCGGCGCTGCTGGCTCTGACCGTGCCTGCGTGGAGAGCTACGCATATTGACCCGATAGTGACGTTGCGGCAGGAGTAGGAGGGCCACGCCCCGGTTTTGCGGCGCTGCCAGGACGCGCTAGAAAGCGGGTCCGCAGCCAGGATTGGCTGCCCCACATAGGAGCAAAGCCGCAACCAGATTGGCGCCCGCAACCGGCTCATGCCATAATCGGTGGCCCGGCCCGATTGGTGGGCCCCGCGCGCGACCCGGCGCCATCTGAAGCGAACCACCCGGCGAATCTAGCGTTCTATTGACATTAAGTACTTTACTATGTAAAGTACTTGCATGAGGGTGCCGGCTCAGCCTTTCCTGCGCCCGCCACGGCGCCCCTGGATTCCGCCCGAGATGATCCGTCCGCCTCTCCTCGAACCGGGGGCGCCCTCGGGCGCCGTCCGGCCGCGGTATGCGCTGCTGATCAACCCGTTCTATCCCAAAGATCCGCACGCCAGCTTCGGCAAACACGTGCTGACACCGACCCTGGCGCTGACCAGCTTCGCGGCGGCAACACCGGAACACTGGGAGGTTCGTTACTGGGACGAAAACCTGCTCGACGGCCGGCCGCCCTTCCGGCCCATGCCCGAGGTGGTGGGGATTACGGTTCACCTGACTTTCGCCAGGCGGGCCTTCGAGTTGGCCCATTGGTACCGGAGCCGCGGGAGCAAAGTCATCCTGGGCGGTTTGCATGTTCTATCGTGCCCCGAGGAGTGCGCGCCGCACGCCGATGCGCTCGCTCTGGGCGATGGCGTGCAGCTCTGGCCACGGATTGTGGCTGATGTGGAAGCGGGACGCCTGCAGCCGAAGTACGCGGCAACCTATGAGAACGACTATCGCGACGACCCGCCGCCGCGGCGCTCGATGCTGCCGCGAAGGAGTTTCCTCACCACCACCAGCTTGATCGCCACCCGCGGCTGCCACAACCGGTGCGGCTTCTGCTACCTGGCGACCGATGGCTTGCGCATGCCGTACCGGATGCGCGACCCAGCTCAGATCGCGGCGGAGTTCGCAGCCGATGGGCAGCCGTACGCCGTCTTCGTTGACAATAATCTTGGCTCGAACCGGGAGTATCTGCGCAGTTTGTGTCGAGCTCTGCGGCCCCTGGAGAAGATCTGGAGCGCCGCGGTCTCGATCGACGTCACCGATGATCCCAGCTTGATTCGCACGATGGCACTCGCCGGTTGTACCGGCGTGTTCGTGGGCTTCGAGTCGTTGACCGACGAAAATCTTGCCGACGCGCGCAAGAAGACGCCCAAGGCAGCCGACTACGCCCGCCGGGTACGCATGCTCCACGACAACGGCATCCAGGTCAATGCTTCATTCGTGCTCGGATTCGACCATGACCGCAAGGATGTTTTCGCCCGCACTGCCGAATGGGTCGAGGAGAACCGCCTGGAGTGCTCCACGTTCCACATACTGACGCCATATCCGGGGACGCCGCTTTACCGGCAGATGGACGCGGCGGGGCGGCTTCTGCACCGCGACTGGGCGCGGTACGACACCGCGCACGCGGTCTTCCGCCCCAAGCACATGTCGCCGGAGGAATTGGAGCAAGGGTACGAGTGGATCTACGAGCGGCTATTCTCGCACGCCTCGATCTGGCGGCGCCGGCCCGAGGATTGGCGCGCGGTAGCGCCTTACCTGGCGATGTCTTATTTGTACAAGCGCTCGAACCGGCTGTGGCATCTACTGATCAAGCACCACCTGGTGCACGCAGTGTGGCGGCCGCTGGTGGAGTGGACGCGCATCCGGCATTTGCGGTTCAGGAAGCGATTAGCTGGGACGCCGGTGGGTCGGTCAATTCTGACTGTGGACGTTCAGCGGGGGCGAGCCGGCTGAGCGCCGCCTAAAAGGCGGCGGCAGCCAGGATTGGCTGCCCCACATCGCGCTCACTGTTTCTGGTACACCCGCACGTAGTCCACTTCCAGCCGAGCCGGGAATTGCGTGGCGGACGGATCGCCGCCCGATGTCCCTCCGATCGCCAGGTTCAGGATGATAGAGTGCGCCTGCCGGAATCCGTTCCTACCGTCCGGATTCGCTGCCTGGCTCAGATCGGCGTCGTTCAGAACCTCTCCGTCCACGCTGATGACGACGCGGTCCGCGTCCCAGTCCATCCGCCAGACGTGAAACTTGGTCGCCCAGTCTGGGTCAGTGAACGATTCGATCGGCTTCCGCCTGGTAAACGACGCCGTGCCGCCCTGGCCGGCCCAGATCAGGTTCGCCAGCAACGTGCCGAGGTAGTACTCCATGATGTCGATCTCGCCATTGTTCGGCCACCGGCCTTCCACACCAAGGGTCCAGAATGCGGGCCACAGTCCGGCGCGCGTGTCGATGCGGCCCCGCATTTCCAACCTTCCGTAGCGCCAGCTTGCGATTCCCCGGGTAGTGAGGCTCGCCGATGTGTACTCGGCGAACTCGCGGTTGGTTTTCCAGTTCGAGCTGCCGGCTTCGAAATTGGGGTTCTTCTTTCGCTCGCGCCGGCCTTCGATGATCAGCAATCCTTTCTCGCACCTGGCATTCTCCGGCTGGTACCACTGCAGCTCCTGGTTCCGCACGAACCCGGTTTCGTAAGTCCACCTGGCGGGATCCGGTCTGCCGTCGCGGTCGAATTCGTCAGACCATACCAGCTTCCAGCCATCCGCTGTTTGGGGCGCAGCCGCCAGCGCCATCGCCGCCGCGGCGAGTAAAGGAATCAGAGGCCTCATGCAACTGACCTTCGGAGATTGTTTACCTCGACAGGTGACGCTGCTGGCCGACACCGTAAGCCTCGCGAAGCCAGCCCAGGACCTCCCGGTCGAGTTCCTCTCGTGAACGGAAACAAAACGAGTGAACGTGATTGTGGGGGGAGATGCATACGATCTTCGTGAAGCGTGGGTTCTCCAGATGGCGGCTCAGCACGACATGCCCCACAATCCGATCGCGCCTCAAGCTCACAGCGGCGAAACTCATCCGTACTTGAAATGCTATGCGCGTTTTCTCCGGCACCACAAGCACGGGACCACACCGCCTGACAAGCCTGGCAAAGTCCCGGAAAAGTGCAATTGCCTGTGGGCTTTTCCCGGCGAGATGCTCGCGCAACGAATAGCGGCTGCAGAAGTGGGACTGGTTGCGGTTGGCGAAAGGCCTTCCGCATTTCGGGCATTTCCACAGCGCCGTTTGACGCATATCGGGAGTCTATCACCGATCCAATCATACTCGCGGAGCGAAGTGGGCGGCGCCACTTGCGGCAGCGACTCAGGGAACGGGCCACACGGCTTGGTCTACACCTCGATCCCGAAGCGGTCTTTCAGTTCGCGCCGGCCGTCCTTGGTGGCGTAGTATTCTTTGCCGCCCTGCCGAACCAGCCAGCCCTGCGTGACGCACCATCCCAGGAAAGCTCCGCCCACCGCGAACGCGTTGACGCTTTTCAACGCTTTTGCCCGCTGTTCGCGCAGCGTCAGGTGCGTCCGGTGCCACTTCTCGTCCTCTTCCTTCGAGATGCCCATCTTTTTCATTAGGGCCTCGTGCTGTTCGGGAGTCAGTTCCGCGTCCTTATGCCAGCGCTCGTGTTCTTCCTTTGCCAGGGTCATGCCCATGTGGTGAATTCTCTTGCTCACACTCGTCTCCTTTCGTCCTTGGCAGCATCCTAAGCGCGCGGCAAACCACAGTCAATGCAAGCGCACAACTTTCTGCTTTCAGCCCCCAAGTTTTTTTCGCCTCGCGCTACCTGGGCCGCAGCGCGAGGCCGCAAAGGGCGCCCAGAGCCGTCATTTCCAGGAGCCCCGACATGAGCATGTAGAGCAGCGCCGCATTCGGGACCTTGAACATGACCGCCTGGCCGGCGGCGCCCATGGCGACCCGGAAGAACCAGGCGATCATCCCGAAGTAGACGCCCCTGAGCACAGGTGGACCCGGAAGGGACGGGCTCAGGATGGCGAAAAGAGCTGCCATAACCACTCCCGATACCCAATCGAAGGCAAGGCCGAGAGGCGCGTTGACCGAGTCCCGGAGGATCGGTTTGTAGACGGAATAAGACGTTGCGCCCAAGGATTGGCGTTGAGAACGCCATCCAGCACGGCAAATGCGAAACCGACCGCCGTGCCAACCAGGAACACTCGACCAGGGTTCACGGCACAAAGGTACCACCTGGACGAGGAGAGGCAGTCGAGTCCCAGTCCGCCGCACGCAGGATACGCCGGAGGAGTGAAGGCGGGGCTCTCCGCCGTTCAACCCTCAAGAATCACCGTTGCCCCAACGTGACCGCCGCAGTGTGTGATCGCCAGGCTCGCCCGATGCGCTCCCAGTTGCTGGAGTCTCGCTTTCGTCCGGCCATGCAGCGCCAACCGATACCCGCCGGCTGAGTCCGGTTGCACCTCAACCTCGCGAAACATCGCAAGATCCGTAATGGGCAGGTCCAGGGCCTTTAACGCAGCTTCCTTGACTGCAAAACACGCGGCATAGTAGTGGCCGGGCCTCAGCGACGAGCTCGCCCGGCCGATCTCAGCCGGCGTGAAAACACCCTCGCCGCTCGACCACTGTCCGCGCGAAAGCTCCGTTTCAACGCGGGCGGTTTGGACAAGGTCAATTCCCAGCCCCAGAATCACGACACGACCCCGCTCGCGAATGGCCCCACGCGAAAATCCCGGCTTGTCCTACATCCCAAACTTCTCGATCAGCTCCTTTTTGCCGAGCCCAAGGATGCCGTATTTCGCGCCGATCTTCTTGAACGCCGCAATAGCGGTATCCAGGTGGCTCTTCTCATGCGCCGCGGAAAGCTGCGTGCGGATGCGAGCCTGCCCCTTGGGAACAACCGGGAAGAAGAATCCGACCGCATATATGCCCTCGGCGAACAGGTCGCGCGCGAAATCCTGCGCCAGCTTGGCATTGTAAAGCATGACGGGCACGATCGGGCTCTCGCCATCCTTGATATCGAAGCCGGCTTCCTTCAAAAGGCCGCGCCAGTAGCAGGCGTTCCATTCCAATTTGTCGCGTCGCTCGGTGCTGGTGGAGATCAACTCCATCACCTTCAGCGCGCCGCAAACAATAACCGGCGCCACGGTGTTGGAGAACAGAAACGGCCGCGCGCGCTGCCGGCACATCTCGACGAGCTCCTTGCGCCCGCTGACGCAGCCGCCCGAAGCGCCGCCCAGAGCCTTGCCCAGGGTCGTGGTAATCACGTCGATCTTGCCGAAAACACCGCAGCGCTCGTGAGTGCCCCGGCCCGTCCTGCCGATGAAGCCCGTGGCATGCGAATCGTCCAGGAAGACCATTGAATTGTAGGTCTCCGCGAGCCGGACAATTTCATCCAGCATGGCGAGATCGCCGTCCATGGAGAAGACGCCGTCGGTGATAATCATCCGGAATCGCCGGTCCTGGTGCTCCTGCAGTTTCTCCTCGAGGTGTCCCATGTCGGAGTGCTTGAAGCTGTCCTGCATGGCTTTCGACAGGCGCATGCCGTCCACGATGGAGGCGTGCACCAGCCGGTCGGCGATCAGGACGTCCTGGTCCGTCAGGCAGGCCTCGAAGAACCCCGCGTTCGCGTCCATGCAGGAAGGGAACAACAGCGTGTCCTCGGTTCCAAGAAACTCCGACAGATTCTCCTCCAGTTGCCGGTGGATATCCTGCGTCCCGCAGATGAACCGCACGGACGACATTCCATAGCCGCGCGAATCCAGGCCCGCATGCGCCGCGCGGATCACTTCGGGATGGCTCGACAGCCCGAGATAGTTGTTGGCGCAGATATTGATGCATTTTCTGGAAGCCGCGCCGATGGGAAACTCGACCTCGATTTCCGACGACTGCGGCGAACAGATGTATCGCTCGTCCTTGAACAGACCGGCAGCCTTGATTGCTTGGATCTCCGCCTGGTACCAGCTACGACCTGCTTCAGTGAAGGCCATATTTGTCCTCAGTGAACGCTTTCCGCGTGCTGAAACCGCCGGACCAGCGCGACGATGCTCTGCACGGTGTCAAAAGCCTCCGGTGTGGCGTCTTCGTCGGCGATCTTGATGCTGCACTTCTTTTCCAGAAACCGCTTCAGAGACACCATAGAAAATGAATCGACGATTCCGCTCGAGATTAATGGCATGGTTTCGGTGACTTCGCTTCCTTCCACCAGGTATTCTTTGGCAATGTAATCGGAAACTAGCTTGGTAAGGTCGTCCATGGTCGGACCTCCTGGTTGCCCGCGGGTCGCCTCTCGGCTCCCGCGGCTGGTTGTATCTTCGGCGCACGGTTCCCCGGCAGACCAGCGCGCCGGTAAGTGGTTTCAGTCGTCCATGATGGTCGAGAGGTCTCCTACGGGTTCGTTGAACTCCTTGCAGCGGAGGATGCGGCGCACAATCTTGCCGCTGCGTGTTTTTGGCAGTGAGCTGGCGACTTCAATCTCTTGGGGCATGGCGATCGGCGACAGCCGTTTGCGAATGTGGTTCATGATGTCCAGTTCCAGGTCGTCGGACGGCTCGAACCCCGGTTTCAGGCTGATATAGGCCTTGACCACTTCCATGTTGACCGGATCGGGCTTCGCCACCGCTGCCGATTCGGCCACCGCGGGATGCTCGAGCAGCGCGGATTCGATCTCGAACGGCCCCACCAGGTGGCCGCCGGTGTTGATCACATCGTCGTCGCGTCCGACGAACCAGTAGTAGCCGTCGCCGTCGATGGATGCCCGGTCCCCGCAAAGATACCAACCGTTCTTGAATTTGGCCTGGAAGCCGGCCTCGTTGTTCCAATACGAGCGTATTTGAGACGGCCATCCTGGCCGCAGGGCGATGAGGCCGGTGACGCCCGCCTGGTTGATGGGTTCGTAGGTGGATGGGTTCAGAACGGTGGCGGTAATGCCCGGGAAAGGTTTGCCCATAGACCCGGGCTTGACCGCCATTCCCGGGAAGTTGGTGATGACGATGCAGCCGGTCTCGGTTTGCCAGAAGGTGTCGTGAAATTCCTTTCCGAAGACCCTGCGCGACCAGAGCACTGCCTCCGCGTTCAGCGGCTCCCCAACGCTCGCCAGGTGCCGAAGGCTGGACAAGTCGCGCTGCCGCACGAGTTCGTCCCCTTCACGCATCAGCAGGCGAATGGCGGTGGGAGCGGAATACCAGACCGTGACCCGGTGTTTCTCGATGAAGCGGTACCAGCGCTCCGCGCCGAAACCCGAATCGAACACGGCCTGGGTGATCCCATTTGCCCACGGCCCGATGATCCCGTAGGACGTGCCGGTGACCCAGCCGGGATCGGCGTTGCACCAGTAGATGTCGTCGGGGCGCAGGTCCAGGACCCATTTGGCGGTCAGGTACTGCGAAATCACCGAATAGTGCACGTGTTGCGCGCCCTTGGGCTGGCCGGTGGTCCCCGAGGTGTAGTGCAGCACGGACGGCGATTCGGCGGTCGTGGGATAGACTTCAAAATGCTCGGCTGCCTCCGTCCGCTCCATGGTGAAGGAGACTTCGCGCTCCTGCAACGGAGCCTGGCCCGCATCCACAACGATGATGTGCCGCAGGCCGGGCAGTTTCTGCCGGATCTGGCGCACCTTGTGGACGTGTTTTCGTTGCGTGATGATGGCTGCCGTGCCGGCGTTCGACAGGCGCACGAAAAGGGATTCGTCGCCGAACGCGGAGAACAGCGGCTGAGCCACCGCTCCGGTCTTCAGGATGCCGAGGAATCCGATGTACAGCTCCGGCACACGATCCAGGAACAAGCAGACCCGCTCGCCCGGCTGGATTCCCAGGCCAGAGAGGAAGTGTGCGACGGCGTTGGAAAGAATGCGGATGTCATTATAGGTGAAGTGCTTTTGGTTCCCCTGATGATCCTCCCAAATCAAGGCCATCTTGCCGGCCAGGCCCAGCCGGCAGATGCGGTCGCTGCACATCCAGCCGATATTGAGCGGATCGCCTTTCCGGTAGCCCAGCTCCCGCTCGGAGATGGACCAATCGAAGTTGGTGCAGAGTTCCTGATAGGAGGGGTAACCGGTCCCAGGCATGGTCGATATTCGCTCCCTCGATGCCGCCTGTTGGGTCGGCCTGCGCGCGACGTAAATGTTGGAGCGCGTCCGCAGTGTTCTACGCGCCCACACCGCGAGTCCGCGGTGCTTTTCGGGGAGCAGTATAGCATCAGCGGGCCTTGCGCACAACGGGGTTTAGGACCTTATTATATGAAAAGCTGCCGTGCCGTCGGCTCGGGCGGCGACGCGGGCGAGTGCACCGCACTGAATACTATAGCGGTGGGCCCTGACGCTCTGTGGTTCACGGAGGAATTGGGCAACAAGATCGGACGCATAACGGTTGCGGGCGCGTTCACCGAGTACATCGTGCCGACAGCCGGCAGTTTACCCGGGGGATCACCTCGGGTCCGGTACTGCGAGACTGCCGTTGCCTCGAGGGGGTGCTCCGCGTAGTATTGAGGTGGGGAGGAGGACGAGGCTTGGGCAGATCTAACCGCTGTAAACCGTTCCCTCTTCGACAAAGCACAGAGGGTTCTTCCAAGGATCTTCCAGGTAGAAGGAGCGCTCGCCCCATGGGCGCACGACGATTCCGCCGCCCGGCGCGTCGTGGACATCCTCGCGCGAGAGGCATCCTAGGGACTTCGCACGCTCGAAGGCTGCTTCCAGGTCGTTTACGGTGAAGTAGAGCGCCTTTGCCGCCGGGTGCGGCTCGCGCGACGACGACACGTCGAGAACTTGCAGGGTTACCGGCCCGCAATCGAAGTAACAGCGCGAACCGGCTTGTTTGCGTCCGTCGACGCCGAGCAGCTTCGTGTAGAACGAAATCGCGGCATCGAGATCGGCGACTTCGATGTTGAGCCTGAAGAGTTGCGGCACTTCAGCCGGGGCCGTGCGCTTCGCCGCTTTCGGATCCTCTTTATCGGGTCGTTTTGTAGACATGCTTGTCCCTCTTCACCGCTTGCCGTTTCTCGAAAAGTGAGCGAGCCAGTCCCTTACCAGTTCCAGCCTCTTTCTCTGGATTCGATAGATGCGCATCCTCCCCTGTCTCTCATGAGTGAGCAGGCCCGCCGCCTCAAGGACGTGAAGGTGCCGCGTGGTGGTCTGCCAGGCGTGCTCGAAGATCGCTGCGATTTCGCCAGCCGTCATGGAGCCGCCGTTGAAGTAAATCGTCAGCAACACCCGCCGCCTGGCCGCATGCGCCAACGCGGCGAAAACCGATTCATAAGCATCAAGCCGCGGCCCTGGAGTCCGACTCGCCATCCGATAATATTAAGCCATAATGCGAAATATCTGTCAACAGATATTTCGCATTGCCGCTAAATATGACAGTAGACTTCTACAACGCTCCCGCGGCTATACCGCGAGCCGGATCACCGGCCGGCGGTACGGGTCGGCGCAGGTTGGGGCTGGGAAATGATCACACCCTGGGAAAAGTCGATGCCAATGCCGACCTGGCCTGCCCCGGTTTCCAGGGTTTCGCGGAACCGCTTCATGCCGGGTTGCACGTCGAAGAGCGCCCATCCATTGTTTCCCGGGGGATCGCCTGAAGCGTTCCTGCCTCTGGTAGCGCAGATATAGGAATGACCCCGCCCCACGGGCGCGACGCTCAACCAGTAACGCCCAGGGGTCAGCGGCACGCGCAAGCCATTGACTTCGATGTGAACGTGAATTCCTTCGGGGAGGCGGTCGTTCGATGCCGGGCGTTGAATGGCCGAGCCCAGGCCCGATGCCACCAACTTTCCGGCCTTTCCGTAGGCCATGCCGCGGCGGATTTCCCAGGAGGCTCGCGTCACATCCGGAAAATGGTACAGCATGTTGTTCGAGAAGACCCCCACCACGGTCCAGCCGCCGTCGGGCACCACGAAATCGTCGTACACGCGCGCGAATTCTTTTTTCGAGACGTACCAGTTGAAGAGTCCGGGGATACCGGATTGCCAGTCTCCGTTGTACCAGCCAACGGTGGGAGCCGCTGGCTCCTGCGCGGCGGCCGGCGTCACCAGGGGGAACAAGGCAGTAGCAGCCAGGCACGCGACGAAGCGCGAAGTGATGCGCACGACCTCATTTTAGGATACTTGAGCCTGATTTGCGCTCCACGAGACCGGCGCGGAGTTACCGCTGGCCAAGCAGCAGTCGGCAGGTGAGAAGACGTTGTTGGCGGAGAGCCGTAGAGCCCCCGAGTGCGCATTGGTGGACCTGGTGAGATTCGAACTCACGACCTCTTCCATGCCATTTAAGAAATATCAATCACTTGCAGACAGTTTGGCGCAAAACAAAAGACTTAGCAAGGGCCGACTCGGACTCCGGTGGACTCCAGCGGGCGCACACGCCTGATTTTTGAACGCCAGGTGGAATCTGCGTCGCACGGGGGTTCGATTCAGCGATAAGCCTCGCGTCGATGGCGAACGCCGGTGATTTCTATCGTGGTCTCGTTCTCGTGGTC
>Ga0335081_10003800_pt1 | contig 23782 bp, 18 predicted proteins | sample Lox_Sample_35_FD_206713 | JGI IMG/M metagenome (GOLD analysis project Ga0335081, IMG submission 206713) | Soil microbial communities from Loxahatchee National Wildlife Refuge, Florida, United States - Lox_Sample_3.5 | ecosystem: Environmental > Terrestrial > Soil > Wetlands | place: USA...
GCTGGTCCAGCTGGACCCGTTGTAGTGGGTGAGCGAGACGACCCCGGCCACCCAGACGTCGGCGGGCGAGAGCGCGGCGATCGCGGTGTGCCCTGGGCGAGCGTCGTGGCCACGGACCAGGAGGTGCCGTTCCAGGTCAGCACGGCGCCGTCAGCCGCGATCGCCCACGCGTCCGTCGGCGACACGGCGTCCACGTCCATCAGGCCGCTGTTGTCGGGCGAGGTCACCTGCGTCCAGGCGGACCCGTTGTAGTGCATGATCACCGACGTGAACTGGCGGTTGTGATATCCGGGCGTCACGGTCTGGCCGACCACCCAGATATCGCTGGCCGACGAGCCGGAGATCGCGTTGACGGACAGGTTGTTGGCGGTGGAGACCGGCGTGCCGGCCTGGGTCCAGGTGCTGCCGTTCCACTGCAAGGCGGTGGCGACATTCGCGGATCCGCTGGAGCCGGTGCCCACCACCCAGGCGTCGGTGGGCGAGAACGCCTGGATGTGCTCCATCTCGCCGTAGCCGGCCGTGCTCGGCACGGTCAGCTGTGACCACGCCGTGCCGTTCCAGCGGTACGCGAGCTCTTCGGTGACCCAGCCAGAGGAGGTGGGGATGGTCCCCTGGCCGACGGCGATCACGTCGCTGGCCGAGTCACCGCTGACTCCGGTGAACACGCAGTCGGCCTCGAAGACGCTGCACGGACCGGAGGGCAGCGCGCTCCGCGACCACGACGTGCCGTTCCAGTGGTTGATCTGCGGGGTTCCCGAGTCCTGGCCGACCGCCCAGACGTTGGACGCGGAGATGGCCGTGATGCCGTTCAGCGGCGCGTACGGGACGTTGTCGACCGCCGTGTAGGGCGGGTGGGCGACGCTCCACGTGGTGGCGGCGTTCGCCATGCCGGGAATCGTGGCGAGGGCGGCCGCGGCAGCCAGGACGGCTGCGCGCTGGACGATGACGATAGGCCTCATGTTCGCTCCCTTTGAACATCTCGTCTCGCCGTCTAGCGGGACCTACACCTTTGACACGGGGCGCACGCCCGGCACGTTCAACCCGGCCGGGTGGCCGGCCTAGGCCATTGGTCCTAGGTCGTTAGTTAGGGAAATGAAATGGGGGTGCTGGCTGTTAACCTGTCTGGCGCGGACAAGGGGGTTTTACGCTGTCTGATCACGGGTGGCTGAGGCGGCTGGCGGGCTACTGCTGGCGTTACCGCCGGACGGTTCTCATCGCGCTGGGCGGCGCGCTGGCGGCGACCGTCGCCACCGCCGCGATACCGCTGGTGCAGCGGCAGATCATCGACAACGTGATCGTGACCCACCAGCAGTCGATCTGGCCGCTGGCCGGGCTGCTCGTCATCGCGGCCGCGGTGAACTTCGGCGGCATCTACCTGCGCCGCTACCGGGGCGGCCAGCTCTCCCTGGACGTCCAGCACGACCTGCGCACCGAGTTGTTCGGCGCGCTGTCCCGGCTGGACGGCGCGCGCCAGGACGAGATCCGCACCGGGCAGCTGACCGGGCGGGCGATCTCGGACCTGAACATGGTGCAGGGCCTGCTGTCCATGGTGCCGGTCACGCTCGGGAACATCGTGCTGTTCGCGCTCAGCCTCGGAATCATGGTGGTCCTGTCACCGGTGCTGACGATCGTCACGGTCGCGGTCGCGCCCGCGCTGTGGATCATCGCGCTCGCGTCACGGCGCAAGCTGTTCCCGGCCAGCTGGGACGCGCAGCAGCAGTCGGGCGAGGTGGCCGGCGTCGTCGACGAGGCCATCGGCGGGGTGCGGGTGGTCAAGGGGTTCGGCCAGGAGGAGCAGGAACAGGATCGGCTGGAAGCGGCGAGCGAGAAGCTGTTCGCGTCCCGGCTGCGGATGATCCGGCTGACGGCCAGGTACAACCCCGCGCTGACCGCCATCCCGTCGCTGGGCATGGTCGGCGTGCTCGCGCTGGGCGGCTGGCTGGCCATTCACGGCTCGATCACGCTGGGCACGTTCCTGGCGTTCTCCGCCTACCTGGCCCAGATGACCGGCCCGGTGCGCCTGCTCACCTACATGGTCACGCTCGGGCAGGAGGCACGGGCCAGCGTCATCCGGGTGTTCGACATTATCGACTCGCGGCCGGTCATCACCGACAAGCCGGACGCCATCGAGCTGCCGCCGGACGCGGCCGGCCTGCGCTTCGACGACGTCCGGTTCGGCTACACGCCGTCCGTGCCGGTGCTGCGCGGCCTCTCGCTCCGGGTGGAGCCGGGCGAGACGGTGGCCGTGGTCGGCGCGTCCGGCTCGGGCAAGTCCACCCTCGCGCTGCTGGCGGCCAGGTTCTACGACCCGCAGGCCGGCTCGGCCCGCATCGGCGGCTACGACGTGGCCGGCGTGACCCGCGACTCGCTGCGCGCCGCCATCGGGCTGGTCCCGGAGGACAGCTTCCTGTTCTCCGACACGGTGCGGGCCAACATCGCCTACGGCCGGCCGGACGCCAGCGACGCCGAGATCGAGGCGGCGGCGAGGGCGGCCCAGGCCCACGAGTTCATCATCCGGCTGCCGCGCGGCTACGACAGCGTGGTCGGCGAGCAGGGCCTTACTCTTTCCGGCGGGCAGCGGCAGCGGGTGGCGCTGGCCCGGGCGCTGATCACCGACCCCCGGGTGCTGCTGCTCGACGACGCCACCTCGGCCATCGACCCGCGCCTGGAGGCCGAGATCCACGGCGCGCTGCGTGAGATCATGCGGGGCCGTACCACCTTGATCATCGCGCACCGCCGGTCGACGCTGAACCTGGCCGACCGGATCGTGGTCCTGGACCGGGGCCAGGTGGCCGACAGCGGAACCCATCAGGAGCTGAGCGAGCGCTGCCCGCTGTACCGGCAGCTCATCCTGAGCGGCGACGAGGAGGGGCTCACCGGGGTCACCGGGATGGGCCGGCCGCGCGAGAGCTGCACCGTGGAGGACGTGCTGGACGACCGGGCGATGGCCGCGGCGGCTGCCGCCGGGGCCGGCCGGGACCCGAAGACCCGTCACCGGGCCGCCGCGAGCGGGCGCGGCGGGCCCGTCACCGGGATGTTCGACAGCCTGCCCCCCTCCCCCGGGCTGCTCGCCCAGGTCGACGCGCTGCCGCCGGCCACGGACACGCCGGACGTGGACCTGGCCCGGGCGCGGGCCGGGGACCGGCACTTCACGCTGCGCCGGCTGCTCCGGCCGCTCACCGTCGCGCTGATCATCGGGCTGGTCCTGGACGGCCTGGACGCGCTGGCCGGCCTGGCGCTGCCCGCGCTGGTCAGGAACGGCATCGACAACGGGGTGGAGACCAAGGCCTTCCACGCCATCGCCGTGGTCTCCCTGGCCGGGCTGGCCATCGTGGCGGCCGACTGGCTGGTCAACGTGGCCGAGACGATGGTGGTCGGGCGGAACGGCGAGCGGCTCCTGTTCACCCTGCGGGTCAAGCTCTTCGCCCAGCTCCAGCGGCTCGGCCTGGACTTCTACGAGCGCGAGCTGTCCGGCCGGATCATGACCCGGATGACCACCGACGTGGACGCGCTGTCCTCGTTCCTGCAGACCGGGCTGATCACCATGGTCAGTTCGGTGCTCACCTGCGTCGGGGTGCTCGCCGCGATGCTCATCATCAACCTGCGGCTCGGCCTGGCCGTGCTGTGCATCTTCCCCGCGCTGGTGGCGGCCACGCTGGTGTTCCGGGCCAAGTCGGCCAAGGCCTACGCCGAGTCGCGGGAACGGGTCGCCGTGGTCAACGCGGACTTCGCGGAGAACGTGGCCGGGCTGCGGGTGACGCAGGCGTTCCGCCGGGAGCAGGCCAACCGGGACCGGTTCGGCGAGCTGAGCCAGAGGTTCCGGGTGACCCGGCTGCGCGCGCAGCGCCTCATCGCGCTCTACTTCCCGTTCGTGCAGACCCTGTCCACCGCGGCCGGCGCGATCGTGCTGATCATCGCCACCGGCCAGATGCACAGCGGGGCGCTCACCGCGGGCGCGCTGATCGCCTACCTGCTCTACATCGACATGGTGTTCTCCCCCGTCCAGCAGCTCTCCCAGGTCTTCGACGGCTACCAGCAGGCCATGGTCGGGCTGCACCGGATCACCGACCTGCTGCGGCTGCGCACCTCCACCCCGCCGGCCCGCCGGCCGGCAGCGGCGGGGCACCTGGACGGCCGGGTCGAGCTGCGCGACGTGGACTTCAGCTACGGAGGTAGCCAGGACAACGCGCTGTCCGGGATCAGCCTGACCATCGAGCCCGGCGAGACGGTGGCGCTGGTCGGCCAGACCGGGGCGGGCAAGTCCACGCTGGTGAAGCTCATCGCCCGCTTCTACGACGCGACCGGCGGTCAGGTCCTGGTGGACGGCACCGACGTCCGCGACTTCGACCTGACCAGCTACCGCCACCAGCTCGGCATCGTCCCGCAGGAGTCGTACCTGTTCGCGGGCACGGTCCGGGACTCGGTCGCGTACGCCCGGCCGGACGCCAGCGACGCCGAGGTCGAGGCCGCGGCCCGCGCCACCGGCGCGCACGACATGATCACCCGGCTGCCCGGCGGGTACGGCTACGAGGTGTCCGAGCGCGGCCGCAACCTGTCGGCCGGCCAGCGCCAGCTCATCGCGCTGGCCCGCGCGCAGCTGGCCGACCCCGCCATCCTGCTGCTGGACGAGGCCACCGCCGCGCTCGACCTGGCCGCCGAGGCCGCGGTGAACCGCGCGATCAGCGAGCTGACCGCGGCCCGCACCACGATCGTGGTCGCGCACCGGCTGACCACCGCGGCCCGGGCGGACCGCATCGTGGTGCTGGACCAGGGCCGCATCGCGGAGACGGGCAGCCACGACGAGCTGCTCGCCGCCGACGGCGGCTACGCGGCCCTGTGGGACGCGTTCACCGGCGAGTCCGAGCTCGTCGCGTAGTCCGCGCGAAACGGCCAGCGCCCGGCCCGCACGATCAGGCCGAGCCGGCGAGAATAACCCGGCGCGGCATTAATCACCCCCTGGGCAAAAATTCTCGGATATCGCGGAATGACGGCAAAGTAGCACGATGTCCGGTTTTCCTTCCGGCCGGAACGCGAGAATGAAAAATGTGTTGTGTATACATCTCGTTTTCTGGTGATCGCGGTTAAATGCCCGTAAACGAGCAGTAAGGCCGCCGCGTCTTACTCACCGGAAGGCCGGCCACAAGAGCCGGCCCCAGTTGCGGCAATCCCGGGAATATCGCCATTCCCGGGACGACCGCATGCCGGAATCGAGTGAGATAAGGAGAATCATGCCTTCTGTGGGGGGACGTTCTCGCGGACACAGAATCCGCGGCTGGCCGGTGACGGCGGCGACTGCGCTGACGGTAGCGGCCGCGGTCATCTCGGCGGTCCCGGCGGCCGCCGCGGCGACGGTTACGGTCCAGCGCGCGGGCCTGGCGGCAGGCAGTCCGGGCCCCGGCACGGCCGCCGCAGGCACAGCCGCGGCGAAAGGCAGCCAGAGCGAACGGGCGACGGTGAGGCACGCCGCCGCCGTGTCAAGCTCCGCGGCCGCCACCGGATCGCTGTCGACGGTCCTGTCCGAGGTGGTGAACGGCGGCTACACGGCCGCCGGAGCGGGACTGCGCAACCTGGGCTACGGCACCATTTCCATCACCGGCATCCCCGCCGGGGCCACGGTGAAGTCCGCCACGCTGCTGTGGGACATCCTGGCCGGCCAGGCCGAGCCGGCGTTCGCGCAGGGGACGCTGGACGGAAAGGCCGTGACCGGCACCCCGTGGGCGTCAGGCGCCAGCCCGTGCTGGCCGGCCAGCGCCAACTTCGCCTACGAGGCCGATGTGACCAGCCTCGTAACCGGCAACGGCTCCTACAATCTGGCCGGCTTCGCCACCGGCCAGAGCGACGGGGCAGACCCGTGGACGGCGGGCTCGGCCGCGCCGCTGGACGAGGGCGCCAGCCTGGTCGTCGTCTACCAGCTGCCATCCATGCCGCAGGTCAGCGTCCAGATCGCCGAGGGTGCCACGGAGACCGATTCCGGCAATTCGGCGACCGCGACGCTCAACGGCTTCACCGTCGGCGCCACGCCCAGCGCCACCACCACCTACATCGTGGCCGACGGGCAGATGGCCGGTAACACCGCGTCATTCGACGGCAACACGCTGCCCGGCGTCGGCTTCCCCGGCAACGACCCGCAGGCCGTGCCGCACTACTCCCAGGGCAACCTCTGGGACACCGTGACCGCTGACGTCAGGCCCTACCTGGCCCCGGGAGCCACCTCGGCGACGCTCGCCGTGACCGGCAACAGCGACTGCCTCGTCTGGGTCGGGCAGGTTCTCGCGGTGAGCACCGGCACGGTCCTGGGCTTCGGCGACTCCGTCGCCGCGGGGTACGGCCTGGGGCCGGCGGAGGGCTTCCCGGACAACCCCGGGGCCTACTCGGCCGTCCTCGCGCAGGAACTCGGATACGGCAGCCAGAATTACGCCGTCGAAGGGGTGTGCGCGGGCGCCGGGAACGGCTGCCCGCCGAATTCCGTGGACGCGCAGATCCGGCAGGCCCCGGCCGACCTGACCCCCAGCCTGATAACCCTCACGGTCGGAGCGGACGACATCGACTTCGCGGGCTGCCTCGAGTCCATCATCGAAGACGGCGACCTGTCCATGCAGTCCAGGGCCGACCCGTGCAACCCGGCCACCCTGAGCGGGCACCTGAGGGATTTCAGGGGCAAGCTGGCGAGCGACCTGCAGATGCTGCAGGGCAAGTATCCAGGCGTACCGATCATGGTCATGGATTACTACAACCCGTTCCCGCCGGCGCCGCACCGCTTCCAGCTGGCCTGCCCGTTCAGCACCGCGGCGACCCTGTTCTACGAGCACGCGCAGCAGGGCTGGCTGGGTGCCGTCTATGAGGCCCTTTTCCAGCCCGGCCAGTACGCCTTCGACGCGCGCACGGTCCAGGGCCGCCTGTACAACGACGCGAAGTCCATCCTCGGCCAGCTGAACTCGGCGATCAACGCGACGGCCAAGGGCGCCGCCACGGTCGTGAACACGAACGATTTCGCCGGACATGACATATGCGCGCATGGTTCGGAATGGGCCTTCTCCCCGACCTTCGCCATCGACATGTCCATGAAGGCCGGTCCGGTCAGCGCGTCGTCTCACCTGTCGATCGGCGGCGACGACGTCTGCCCCGACCCGGCGTCTCCGGACGACACGAACTTCAGGGTGTCCGAGCAATTCAAGAACAAGTTCCTGCACGTCTCGGGCAGCCTCCAGATCGCCGGAGGGCTGAACTGCCTGCCGCACCCCACCGTCGCGGGCCAGACGGCGATAGCCGGCGATTTCCTGCAACAGGGCGCATAGCCGGCTGCTGCCGGGGACCGCTCCCGGTCCCCGGCAGCATTCAGCCGGGGCGGCAGGCTCGCCCGTGGCGCAGGGCACGCAGTACGCCCGTTCGGGATAATGCTTGTCCGGGGTGAGAAGATGTACCGGCTGCTCTACCGGGTGGTGCTACGGCGGGTGCCCGCCGAGACGGCGCACCTGGCGGCGTTCGGGCTGATCCGCGCGGTCGCGCGGGTGCCGGGAGCGGCGTGGCTGCTCGGGCGGTGGCTGGGGCCGCGTGACCCGGTGCTGCGGGTGCGGGCGCTGGGGCTGGAGTTTCCCGGGCCGCTCGGGCTGGCGGCCGGGTTCGACAAGGACGCGCGCGGGACGCGGGGCCTGGCCGCGCTGGGGTTCGGGTTCGTGGAGGTCGGCACGGTGACCGCGCGGGCCCAGCCGGGGAACCCGCGGCCGCGGATGTTCCGGCTGACCGCGGACCGGGCGCTGGTCAACCGGATGGGGTTCAACAACGCGGGCGCCCTGGCGGCGGCGGCCCGGCTGCGGCGCTCGGGCCGGCCGGGGCGGGGTCCGGTCGTGGGGGTGAACATCGGCAAGACGCGCGCGGCGCCGGAGTCCGGAGCCGCGGCCGACTACGCGGCGAGCGCGCGGGCGGTGGCCCCGGTGGCCGACTACGTGGTGGTCAACGTCAGCTCGCCGAACACGCCGGGACTGCGCGACCTGCAGGCCGCGGACCGGCTGCGGCCGGTGCTGGTGGCGGTGCGTTCGGCGCTGGACGCCTCGGCGGGGGGACGGCGCGTGCCGCTGCTGGTCAAGATCGCGCCGGACCTGGCCGACGCGGACGTGGACGCGGTCGCGGACCTGGCCCTCGAGCTCGGGCTCGACGGGATCATCGCGACCAACACCACCGTGTCCCGGGACGGCCTGGCCAGTTCGGCCGCCGAGGTGGCGGCGGCCGGGGCGGGCGGCCTGTCCGGGCCGCCGCTGCGGGCTCGCTCGCTCGCGGTTCTGCGACGGCTGCGGGCCCGGGCCGGGGACCGGCTGGTGCTCATCGCGGCGGGCGGGATCGAGACCCCCGACGACGCCTGGGAACGGCTGCAGGCCGGCGCCACGCTGCTGCAGGCCTACACCGGGTTCGTCTACGGCGGGCCGCTGTGGCCGCGGCGGATGCAGGCCGGGCTGGCCCGGCGGGCGCGGGCGGCCGGGCTTTCCTCGGTCTCCTCGGCGGGCCGGCTCACAGGGTGATGTCCAGCCGCTCGTAGGGGACCTGGCAGGGGTTGCCCGCGGCGAGCCAGAGCTGGCGGGCGCCCAGGTCCATGAGCACCGAGGCGATGGTGGCGCCCTGCTCGCACGGGTGAGCCGCCGGGTCGGGGTGGGCGCAGACGCCGTACGGGTAGTCGGCGTGGTCGGCGAGCAGGACGCGGAAGTCGCCGAGGGTCCTGGCGTTCGCCTCCGCCGCGGCGCGGAGGCGCTGCAGCCGGACGGCGCTGCTCGGCATGGACCACAGGGACAGGTCGGTATACGGGTCCGGGGCGATGAGCGGGGTCAGGAAGTGGTTGGTGTGCAGGAGCAGCCCGTCCTGCGGGTACAGCGGGTGCAGGCGGGTGAAGTCGCCGGGCGCGGCCTCGACGTCCAGGGCGGCGCCGCTGGCGTGGGCGATCAGGTAGTTGGCGGAGGAGGATCGCGGGCGGGCCTGGAGCACATTGAGGGCTTCGGTGACCGTGGCGCAGTCCAGGATGGCCCGCAGCAGGACGTGGTACGGCAGCCCGGGCTCGCCGGTGTCCGCATCGGTCACCAGCGCGTTGGTGACCAGGCCGAGGCCGGCGGCGTTCATGCCGGTCTTGGCCAGCAGCCCGGCTTCGACCACCGTGACGAAGTCCGGGCCGTCGTCCGGCCGGGCCTCCAGCACGACCAGCGTCTGGGCCGAGTGCAGCAGCCAGTCCCAGTTCTGGCCGAGGAGCGCGGGGCCTTCCTGGCCGGGGGCCGGGACGCGGGCAAAGGCGCTGCACTCGGCGGGGGCCCCGGTCCTCTCGCCGACGGCCTGGCGGGCCTCGGCCGCGTACATCACCTCGGTGCGCACGTTGATCGCCAGCACGTCGGTCAGGTCGAGCCCGGCGCCGTCCGCGATGCCGCGCATCTCTTCCAGGTAGGCCGGCCGGAACTCGCCGACCGGCGCCTCGAACCGGGCGGCCTCGCGCCGTACCGTGGCCCAGTCCCACCCGGCGTAGTGCGCGAAGGTCTCGCGGTAGGCCTCGACCGACCGCCGGACCCGGGCGCTGGCCTGGCGGCCGTACTGGCGGCCGCGCTGGTAGCTGGTGCCCGCCACGTGCACGTGCTGGGTAGTGGTCATCCTCGCTCCCCTGGTTCGTGAGTCCCGCGGTACGCAGCGGGCAGGCTGATGCCGGCCGCCCGCGCGACCTCGCGGTAGGCGGCGGCCAGCGTGTCCAGGGGCGCGTGGGCGTTGCGCCCGCTGGGGTTCGGCACCACCCATAGCTGGGCGCCGTTCAGGTCGCCGGGCTGGCGCCCGAGCACGGCCCGGGGAGCCCCGAAGGCGGTCCGGTAGGCGGTGGCGCCCAGGATGGCGACCACGCGCGGGCGGAACCGGCGGACCTTCCCGGCCAGAGCGCGGGCACCTTCGGCCAGTTCGGCGGGGCCGAGTTCACCGGCGCTTGCCGTCGCCCGGGCGACCAGGCTGGTGATGCCGACGCCCCGGCCGAGCAGGTAGTCCCGGTCACTGGCGGTGAGCCCGGCCGACGCGTCGATCAGGTGATCCGTGATGCCGGCCCGCAGCAGCGCCGGGTAGAAGCGGTTGCCGCGGGGCGCGAAATGGCCCTGCACGGCCACGCTGCGCAAGCCGGGATTGATCCCCGTGAACAGCAGCCGCACTCCCTCGGCGATCAGGTCGGGCAGGGTGGCTCCGGTGAAGGCCTTCAGTTCGGCGCGGGTGAAGCTGATGGGCCTGGCCGGCTCGCTGGCGTGCCCGGGCGGCTCGCTGGCGTGACCCAAGCGGATCGTCCTCCTGGTGATCGTGGCGTGCCGGGACAGATGTGTCTGGGCGAGCGGAGCGGGACGGGTTCAGGCCGGCGACCGGCGGGATTCTCAGCTCAAGATATGACACACTGAAATCCGCTGCCTTCCGGGTACGTATGAGGGATCCCGGGCGCGAGCCGGTTCACGCCTGGGTGTCCGGCACACGATTACCACCGAGGACGGCGGTGTCATGCCTACTGCGATCACCGGGTTGAGCAGGCCCCGTTTGAGCAGGCCCTCATCGAGCAGGCGCGGCATCAGCGGGTACGGGCACGACCGGACAGGCCGCTGACCGTGCGCGACGGCCAGGCGACAGACGACCAGCGCGATCCCGCCGCGCCCGCATCGGCGGACCCGGGGGAACCGGCGGGGACGGGCTCCGCGGCCGAACCTGCGGGAACGGGCGAGCCTGCGGGGACGGGCATGCCTGCGGGGACGGGCTCCGCGGCCGGGAAGCGGAAGAAATCCTGGCGCCAGCTGATGATGATCGTGGCGGCGGCGATTGTCCTCATGCTGCTCATCAAGGCGTTCGTCGTTCAGGTGTACCGGATCCCTTCGTCCTCGATGGAGAACACCCTCCTCACCGGCGACCGGGTGCTGGTGAACAAGCTGGTCTACCATTTCCGCGGCATCGGCCGCGGCGACATCGTGGTGTTCAGCGGGCAGGGGTCGTGGGGCACTACCACGGGAGCGCCGGATCCCGCTCCGCCCAGGAACCCGGTGCTGCGGGTCGTGGACGACGTGCTCGCCGACATCGGGGTGTACAGCACGCAGACGTACTACATCAAACGGGTGATCGGCCTGCCCGGCGATCACGTGATGTGCTGCAAGAACGGCCGGGTGGTGGTCAACGGGGTGCCGCTGGACGAGTCGGCTTACCTGTACCCGGGGGCGAGTCCCTCGGACGAGTGGTTCAGCATCACCGTCCCGCCGGGGCGGCTCTGGGTCATGGGTGATAACCGGGCGATTTCGGATGACTCGCGGGGGCACATGTTCAGCGGCTTCCCTGACAAGGGGACCATTCCGGAGAACGAGGTGACAGGCCGGGCGTTCCTGATCATCTGGCCGCCATCGCAGTTCGGCGACCTCCCGATTCCCGCCACGTTCCAGCAGGCCGCGCTGCACGCGGGGGCCGCCGGAGCCCCGGTGCTCCAGGTCGCCGGGGCAGCGCTCGGCGCGGTGGCGGCCGTCCCGGCGGCGGGAGCGGCGGCCGTTCTCGGCGTCCCGCTGCTCGTCCTGCGCCGCTGGCGCCGGCCGGAGGAGCGTTAGCCGGCTGGGTCCCGGCGGTCCCGCCGCCTCGGATCACTGGCATCCCGGCCTGCCGTGGGCGGGCTGCTCGATCCTCGCGGCCAGTTCGGACCAGCTCACGGCGATGCCGCCGGCAGGCGATCGACCGCCAGTTGCTCGCGGCCGACATGGCCGCGGCGGCCCAGGCCACCCGCGTCTACGACGACTACCTCCGGGAACTCGCCAAGACCCACCCCGACGACCTGGCCCCGCTCGCCATCAGCCTGATCGGGCCGCGGAACCAGATAGCCAAACTGGTCCGCCACCTCGAGTTGATGCCGCGAGCTGCTTACTATCGTTGGCCCTACGCCTGTTAGATGGTGTACCTGGTTGGCTCGGTGATGTACTGGCGTCCGGACGGGGTCGTCCATCTGAAGGTGCCGTCGGGGAGCTGGTCGACGCTCCAGCGGGGGTCTTGTTTGAGCCGGTGGTCGTAGCGGCATTTCGGACCGCCGTTACAGGTGCGGCCGCCCGCTTCGTACGGGGTGTTGTGCTCGAAGTCGGCCCGGGTGGAGGGCCGTCGGCAGCCGGGCCCGGTGCAGGTGGCGTACCGGACCTGGATCAGGTGCCGGAGCTTGACCCCAGGATCATGGCCCTTGGCCTGGTACCGGTGGTCGCACGGGTCGGTGGCGATCGGGTCCAGCGTGACGCTCAGGTCCGGCTCGTCTCCCCCGGTGCGCAGCCGCCAGGTCCCGTAGCCACCCGGCGGGCCGGGCTCGTCTGAAGCTGTGAAGGTAAATGCCGGGCCATCGCGTGGCCGGAGTTTACGATGTTTCTCACGATACCTATTGTGGTTCCTGGGTTCGGATTGAGCGCAGCCGTGGCCGATAGCGTGCCCCTGTCCATCAGGGTGGCCAGCGGGATGGTGAGGGTAACCTTCCCGGCGAACCCCGGCGGGGCGGCCGCGGGGATGGCGGTGTCCTGCCCAGGACAGGGGCGGGAGTCGGTGCCCAGCAGCAGGTCCAGGTAGGCCTGGGCGCGCAGCTGGTCCATCGACCCGGCCAGCCCGGCCTGCTTCAGCTGGCGGGCCAGGGCGCTGATCTTCTGGTCCGCGGCGAACACCTGGGCCGGGGGCAGCTCCAGCCCGGCCAGCGCGGCGTTGCCGCTGGCTTGGGCCCACCGCTCCACCCGGGCTTCGCGGGCGGCCTGCTCGCGGCGCTTCCTGGCCTTATCCGGGGCGACCTCGATGACGGCGCGGGCGATCGCGGACCGCAGCCCGCCCGGGGTCAGCCGCCCCGCCCGATCCAGGACCAGGGCCTCGGCGGCCCGGGCTTCCTTCGCGTCCAGCACGGCGGCGGCCCGGGCGATGATCTCGGCCTTGTCCTGGTTCACCACCCCGTCCAGGAACGCCGCCTTGGTGCCGGGCAGTTTCACCTCCAGGTCATGGGCCAGGTCCAGCATCGCATCGGCGTCGTGGCGGGAGGCGGCCAGCACCGCGCCCAGCTCGGCGGCGGTGAACTCATCCCACGCCCGCGGCATCCGGGCCGGCCCCTCCGCCGCGCAGTCCTTGGCGGGGCGTCGGCGGATCAACTCGGCCGCCGCAGCGCACTTGCGCGCCGCCATGTGCGATTCCAGCCGCTCCCAGGCGCACAGCACCCCAAGCAGCTGATCATCGGAGACGCCCTGGAAGGAGTCATCCGCGCCGGCCGCGGCGTCGGCGAACTGGGCTAGCTCGGGACGGCCGGGCATGCTGTCGAACAGCAGCCCGGCGGCGAACAGCGCCGCCGGGCCGGCATGCTCCCCGGGGAAGATCTGCGCCGAGCCGGGCTGGCCGGGGCCGCGGCGGCCCGCCGACGCCGCGATGACGCCCAGCGCTCCGGACGTTCCCAGCCGGGCCGCTGCGGCGTCGGCACGGACCTGGCCATCCATGACCTCGCGGATCTCGGCCAGCTCCCCCGGCGTGAGCTGATCTTCACCGGGCGGCGGCGGGCCGTCCGGGTCCAACCACTCCTCCGGGTCAAACGGTTCGTCCTGCGCGGCAGTGGCCTCACACCAGGCCTGCCACTCCTCCTCGGCCATCGGATCCGGGCGCGTGATCACCGGCTCCCAGCCGGGCTGGGATTCGCTCCGCCCGGGGTCTGCGGGAACCGGTTCCGAGGGCATGCACCACATCCGTTCGGGATATTGATCTTGAAGTTAACCTTTCAAATATTATAGAACATAATAGCGGAAATAATGTCCGCACTGCAACTAAATAGGCTATCTATGTGACTACGGCAGCGCGGCCCCGCGAGGAGTTCGGGCTGCTCAACTGATGGCGCCAGGATGACCGCCCGGCCAGGCCGCAGGCGCTGGTCAGCCGAAAACTCACCCTAAGAAAGCTGTTATCGTATGATGAAAGTTCTTGGGTGGTGACGGCAGGGAGGCGCATGCGATTCGACCATGTCGGGCTCAACGTGGCGGACCTGGCGGCGGCGGAGGGCTGGTACTGCGCGGCGTTCGGTCTGGAGCGTGAGCTGGCGGTGCGCATCGACGCCGTGGATCTGGACATCGTGATGCTGAAGGACCGGCAGCTGGGGCACCGGGTCGAGCTGCTGCACCGGCCGGGGTCCGGCCCGGGCCTGCGGGCCGCGAACCCGGCCGAGGCGGTGCTGACCGAGGGCTTCGGGCACATCGCCTTCGATGTCGCCGGCCTGGACGCCACGCATCAGCGGCTGCTCGGCCGCGGGGCCCGCGAGGTGATGCCGCCCCAGCCCTCACCCGAGCCCGGGGTCCGGATGTCGTTCCTGGCCGACCCGGAAGGGAACCTGATCGAGCTGGTGGAGCGAGGATGAGCGCAGGCCAGGGCTTTCCCGGCGCTGACGTCGTGGTGGCGGGCTACGGGCCGGCCGGGGCGTGCGCCGCGATCGCCGCGCACGATGCCGGGCACAGCGTCCTGGTCGTGGAGTCGGCCCGCCGCGGCGGCGGCAACGCCCGGTACAGCGGCGGGTTCCTGTTCGACGTGCCTGGTCGTGAGGCGGTCGGCCACCTCGACGCGCTGTGCTTCGGGCGCACCGGCCGGCCGGTGCTCGCGGCATACGCCGAGGGGCTGCACGACGTCGACCGGTGGCTGCGGTCGCTGGGCGGCGCCACCACCAGGTTCGACCCGCCGCCCGGCCGGCTCCCCGCGCCGTTCCCGTCCTGGCCGCACTTCCCGGCGGGCGAGAGCATCCGCTACCGCACCGTCGCGGGCGGTTCGGGCCGCCGGGGCGAGGCGCTGTGGGAGCTGCTCGACGCGGCGGTCCGCGCCCGGGGCATCCCGGTTCGCTTCGGGACCACGGCCCAGCGGCTCATGCTGGGCGAGGACGGTTCGGTCAGCGGGCTGTCGGTGATCCTCGAGGGGCCGCCGGTGACGCTGGACGCGCCCGGCGGGGTGGTGCTGGCCTGCGGCGGGTTCGAGGGAGATCCCGGGCTGGCCGACGCCTACCTGCCGCTTGGCCCCACCTGGCCGGTCGGCCATCCCGGCAACACCGGCGCCGGGCTGGCCATGGCGCAGCAGGCGGGCGCCGCGCTATGGCACATGTACGGCTTCTTCGGCTGGTTCGCGTTCCGCACGCCGGAGTTCCCGGCTCCGTTCGCGCTCGACTTCTTCGGCGCCAGTCACCTGTTCGTGGACGCCGACGGCCGCCGGTTCGCTGACGAAACCGGCTACGAGGTCCACGACCGCCTGCGGGCCCTGCTCAGCTACCTGCCCCCCAACCGCAACCGGCCGCGGCTGCCCGGCTGGGCGGTTTTCGACGAGGCAGCACGGCTGGCCGGCCCGCTGAACGGGCTGCTCGGCACGCCGAACGAGTACCGCTGGAGCGCTGACAACTCCGCCGAGGTGCAGCGGGGCTGGATCCGCAGCGCGGGGAGCCCCGCGGAGCTGGCGGCTCAGACCGGCGTGGATCCTGAGGTGCTGGCACGGACCCTCGCTGAGTACAACGCCGGGGCCAAGGCCGGCCGGGACGAGCTGTTCGGGCGGTCGGCGGACACCCTGGTGCCGCTGGACACCAGCCGGCTCTACGCCATCGAGACCTGGCCGGGCATCGCGGGCACGACCGGCGGGCCGCGGCACGACGAGCTCGCCCGGGTGCTCCGGCCGGACGGCCAGCCCGTCCCCGGGCTCTACGCGGCGGGCGCGGTGAGCCTGGTCTGGGGGCATCTGATCGAGCACGGCGGCGGCCTCACCGACGCGATCGTGTTCGGCCGCATCGCCGGAGCGCAGGCCGCCGCGCGGGCCGGTGCGCAGGCTGACGCGCGGGCCGGTGCACAGGCCGCCGCGCGGGCCGACGCCCGGCTCGTGCCGCACGCCCATGGCTGAGCGGGACGGCCGCCGGGTCGCGGTGGTCACCGGCGGGGCGGGCGCCATCGGCGGCGCGATCGCGGCGGCGCTGGCCGCCGCGGCCCATACCGTGGTGAGCCTGGACCAGGCTGGCGACCCGCCGGTGGATCTGGCGCGGGAACAGGAGGTCCGGGGCGCCGCCGAGGCGGTGCTCGGCGAGCACGGGCGGTGCGACGTGCTGGTGCACGCGGCCGCCGCGTTCGACCGGGCCGATCTGGCCGCGTTGGACCTGGCCGTCTGGCGCCGGGTGCAGGCGGTCAACGTGGAGTCCGCGCTGCTGCTCGCCCAGGCCTTCGTCCCCGGCATGGGCGCGCGGGGCTTCGGCCGGATCATCTTCGTGGTGTCCGACACCATCTGGGCGCCGCCCGCCGGGGACATGCTGCCCTACGTGACGAGCAAGGGAGCACTGGTCGCGCTGGCCCGGACGCTCGCGGTCGGGCACGGTGCCGACGGCATCGCGGTCACCTGCGTCGCTCCCGGGCTGACCGCCACGCCGGCGGCCCGGCGGGATCTGCCGCCAGCCGCGTTCAACGAGGCCCGGTCGCGGCAGGCGCTGCCGCGCACGCTGGTGCCCGGTGACGTGGCCGCCACGGTGGCGTTCCTCGCCTCGGACGCGGCGGCCGCGCTCACCGGCCAGACGCTGTGCACCGACGGGGGCCTGGTCCTGCGCTGACCCGCTCGCGGGCTCAGGGCCCGGGCGGGGGCGCGGTGGAGCCGCGGACCTGGAGGGCCGGGGTGAGGAGGTGGGTCTCGGCGGGACGGGACGGGTCGGCGACCCGGGCCAGCAGGGTGCGGGCGGCGAGCCGCCCGGCGTCCAGGCCGGCGCTGTCGACGCTGGTGAGCCAGATGGAGCGCAGCCGGGCCAGGTAAGAGTTGTCGTAGCCGACGAGCGAGAGCCGGCCCGGCACGCCGACGTTCATCTCCGAGGCGGCCGACTGCGCGCCCAGGCAGGTCAGGTCGTCCACGGCGAAGATCGCGGTCGGCGGCTGGCCGCTGCTGAGCAGGCGCACGGCCGCGCGGTAGCCGCCCTCCTCGGTGAAGTCACCGGTTTCGACCTTGATGTGCCCGGCCAGGCCGTGGGCCCGCATGGTGTCCTCGTAGCCCTGCCGGCGCAGCTGGCCGACGAGGTTGCTGGTCTGCGACACGCGTCCGGAGATGTGCGCGATCCGGCGGTGGCCGAGCTCGATCAGGTGACGGGTCGCCAGCGTCGCGCCGAGCAGGTCGTCGTTCGCAACGGCGTCCACCCGGGGCAGGTCGATGTCGCGCCAGCCCACCGTGACCGTGGGGACGGAGCTGGCGATCTCGGTGATCACCGGCGAGTTCGCCTGGGTGCCCGCGAGGATGAACCCGTCGGCCTCGAGTTCGAGGAAGCCGCGCAGGACCGAGTCGTCCATCCGCCGGTTCAGGCGGCCGCCGCCGCTGAGCACCACGTGCCTGCCCTCGGCCTCCAGGACGGAGATCAGGCCGTCGAGCAGGTCGATGAACCAGGGATGGCGGACGTCATTGAGGAGCACCCCGATCGCCCGGCTGCGCCCCTCGCGCAGCGTGCGGGCCGCCGCGTTGGGGCGGTAGCCCAGCTCGGCGATGGCCTGGTCCACGGCCGCCCGCCGATCGGCGCTGACGTTCGGCGATCCGCGCAGCACGAGCGAGACCAGGGACTTGGAGACGCCGGCCCGTTCGGCCACGTCGCGGATGGTGGGCCGGGGCGCGGCCTGCTTGCCGTTGGCCGGCATCCGGGACCTCCCGTGGCTCGCAGTGGAACGATCTATAGCGCTCGCTAGCATAGCCCGGCCGCGGATCCGGCGGTCAAGTCGGCAAGTTATTTCAGATCAGGAAGCTAAGGGCTTGACATAAGGCGTTCCGGCAGAGATGCTGCTCCTATTGGAACGATCCATAAGCTTCCAAACTTGTCCAATAGCGCGGTAGCCTTGCGGAGGCCGAACATGATCAGCAGCACGTCACGGGTCACGGAGTACGACCCGTTCAGCCAGGAGTTCCAGGCCGACCCGTTCCCGGTGTACCGCTGGATGCGCGACGAGGCCCCGGTGTTCTACAGCGAGAAGTGGAACTGGTGGGCGCTGTCCCGGTTCGAGGACGTGCGGGCGGCGGCGACCGACCCGCAGACGTTCCTGTCCTACGAGGGCATCGACATCGACGACACGGCCAAGGACCAGAGCGGCCCGGGGTTCCTGCCAGACATCGACAACCCGCGGCACGACCAGATCCGCCGGATGATCCAGCCGCAGCTGCTGCCCAACCGCATCGCCGAGCGCGAGGACGCGGTCCGCGCGGTGGTACGCGGCCTCGTCGATGCGTGGCGGCATCGGGGCACCGTGGATCTGGCCCAGGAGCTGGCCTGGCCGACGCCCAACGAGGTGTTCTTCGACCTTCTCGGCCTGCCCTCGGCCCGCCAGGAGGGCCGGGCGCAGCTGGAGCGGTGGGTGCACGAGCTCAAGGACCGCAAGCCCGACGACTCCCGGCTCACCCCGGTGGCCAAGGCCGCCACCACCGGCATCCAGAGCTACTTCACCGACCTGCTGCACGAACGGCGGGCCCGCCCGCGCGCGGACCTGGTGACCCACATCGTCACCGCGGAGATCGGCGGCGCGCCCTTCGCCGAGGAGGACTTCGGGCCGGCCTCGGAGGTGCTCGGCCTGATGATGGTGCTGTTCCTGGGCGGCGTGGAGAGCACCGCCGGGCTCATCGGGACGCTGTTCAAGCTGCTCGCCGAGAACCCGGACCAGCGGGCGCTGCTGCGGGAGAACCCGGCCTTGATCCCGGACGCCGTCGAGGAGGCGATCCGCCTCGCCACACCTCTGCAACTTGTCGGCCGAACGACCAGCCGCGAGGTCACCCTGCACGGTGTCACGATTCCGGCGGGCGGCCGGGTGGTGCTGGTCTACGGGGCCGCGAACCGGGACGAGCGCCGCTTCGCCGAACCCGACCGGTTCGACGTGACCCGCGGCCGGTTCCGCCACCTGGGGTTCGGGGAGGGGATGCACGGCTGCCTCGGCGCGCCGCTCGCCCGCCTGGAGGCGAAGGTCGCCCTGGAGGAGGGGCTGCCCGTGCTCGGCGACTACACCATCGCCGCCCCGCCGGAGCGCTACCGGACCACGCCCAACATGTACGTCTGGGATCACCTCCACCTGGCGTTCCCCGTCGCCGCCGAGCCCGGGCACCACCCGCACGTGGAGACCGTGCAGCACCACACGACCAGCGTCACCGTCCTCACCCGCGAGTTCGAGGCCGACGTCCGGGTGGAGGCCAAGGTCCAGGCTGCGGACGGGGTGGCGGCGCTGACCCTGCGGCAGATCGCGGACAGCCCGCTGCCGCCGTGGTCGCCGGGCGCGCACGTGGACCTGATCCTGGACGGGGCCCCGACCCGGCAGTACTCGCTCTGCGGCGACCCGGCCGACCACCACGTCTGGCGGCTGGGCATCCTGCGCGACGCGGAGGGCGGCGGCGGTTCCCGGTTCGTCCACGACCGGCTGCGGGCCGGGGACACGGTCCGGGTCCGCGGGCCGCGGAACAATTTCGAGCTGGCCGGCTCGCCGCGCTACCTGTTCATCGCGGGCGGGATCGGGATCACCCCGATCCTGCCGATGATCGCGGCCGCCTCGGCGGCCGGAGCGGAGTGGACGCTGCTGTACGGCGGGCGCCGCCGGGCGTCGATGGCCTTCCTGTCCGAGCTTGCCCGGTACGGCGACCGGGTCACGGTGGCGCCGCAGGACGAGAGCGGGCTGCTGGACCTGGACTCGGTACTGGGCACCCCGCAGCCGGGCACCCTGGTCTACTGCTGCGGGCCCGAGCCGCTGCTGGCCGCGGTCGAGGAACGCTGCCGCACCTGGCCGCCGCGATCGCTGCACGTGGAGCGGTTCAGCGCCCGGCCGCTGACCGCGCCGGTGCGGGCCGAGGCCTTCGAGGTGGAACTGGCCCGCAGCGAGCTCACCCTGACGATCCCGCCGGACCGGTCGATCCTGGACGTCGTGGAGGAAGCCGGGGTCGGGGTCCTGTCCTCCTGCGCCGAGGGCACCTGCGGCACCTGCGAGACCGCGGTGCTGGACGGCCTGCCCGACCACCGCGACTCGGTGCTCACCGAGGAGGAACGCCGGGCCGGGGGCTGCATGATGATCTGCGTTTCCCGCGCCTGCACCGCGCGCCTCGTCCTGGACCTGTGAGGTATTTCCGGACGGAGCGCCCCGGCGCCCTCTCCATCTCGCCTCGATGTGGATGGCATCTTGCCTGCGTCCCTGGCTGCCGTGTGGTGGCTGCGGGGCGAAGGGGCCCTTGCGGGTCGGGGTCCCTTCGCTCTGCTGAATTACCTCCTACCTCGGCAGGTGGGCGTAGCCCGTCCAGGTGTAGACGGAGCCACCCCACGGCGTGGGAGCGGTGCCGCCGCGCAGCTGCGCGCCGGTGCCGTTCGGGTTGACGACCAGGCCGGTGGCCAGGTTCTTCAGCGTGCCGTCCGGCTGCGGGATGAACTGCTGCCACGGACCATTGTTGGACGGCGTGAGGATCAGGCCGTCAGGCAGCGGATCGGATGCCCAGCCGCCACCGGGGTCTGCCACGCAGAGCCCGGTCGCCACGCCGTTGGGCGCGTACTCGAACTTGTAGGCACCCGGGTGCGTACCGTTGAGGCGAATGAAGTGCGTCGCAGGGTCGGCCCTGGTAGCGGTCCACCCGACGATAATCGCCCCGGCGTACTGGTGCTGCCGGTACACATCGAACCCGTTGCCGAACGGGTTGACCTCGTCACCGTAGTTGCCGGGTGTGTAGACAGCGTTCGCGTGGACAACGAGGCTGAATACACCGTTCAGCACGGCACCATCACTGTCGGTCGCGGTGACCTTGACCCCGCCGTACGTGCCGGGGGCAGCCCGAAGGCCAGCCGGATATGCGGAAGCCCGGCCAGCAGGTGACCGGGCTTCGCGGAACACTGCCGGGCGCGGCCGGCGCATCCGGCGAGTCAGGCGGTGATCGTCACCGCCTGAGGAACGTACACCTCATGGGCAGGATAGAACGTGACCTGCGGCTGGGACTCGACGCCCACCTTGGCCATGCCGGGCCCGAGGCGATCCTGGGCGAAGTTGTTGAATGTCTCTTCGCTTTCCCAGGCATCACAGTTGTGGCAGTCCCCGTCCTCCCACCATGTCAGATGGGTGAGGCCTCCGGCGGGAGGCTCCCCGAGCCAGCCCACCGCCTCGCGGACCTGGTCGTACTGCTCTTTCGTGATGCCGGGCACGATGACATGCGCGACGATGGCCATGACCCCTCCTCAGCAGCAGGCTCACCCGGGACGGTCCCGGGCGTTTCGGCACGCTGCCTATGCCCGGTACGTCACCGGTACCGGTACCGGATCACCGCATCCGGCCACGGGCCCGGACGAGAGCCAAGCCCGGTCACTGTCCATATCCTGCGGATGCAACACTTGACGATTAAGACCAGAATTATAGAAAATAGGTCCGGCCGTCACGGTGCACGAGGTCACGCCCGGTCACTTCGCCCACGGCCGGATGCTCCGCCAGCTCGCCCGGACAGAGGTGCGGCGCAGCCTGTTCTCCGAGGCGTTCGTCGAGGGATGGGCGCACTACGCCCAGGAGCTGATGGTCGAGCAGGGCTTCCGGGCAGACGACCCCCGGTTCGCCATCGGCGTCTACCTCGACGCCCTCGTCGCGGTGACCGGACTCGCCGCCGCCCTCGGCATCCATCGCGGGACGATGACCGTCGAGGACGCCACGGCGCGCTTCGAGGCCGACGCCTTCCTGCGCGGCCCGGCCGCCACGAGCGAAGCGACGCGGGCTGCCTACGACCTCACCTGCGGGCGCTACACGTGGGGCAAGCTCGAGATCATGTCGCTCCGCGACCAGGCCCAGGCCGCCTGGGGTCCGGAATTCTCGCTCCGGCGCTTCCACGAATCCCTCCTCGCCCTCGGAGCACCTCCCCTCGGCATCATGGCCGACGCCCTCCTCGCTTAACCCAATCCATCCCCCGGGCCGGCCGCCGGATCAGACGGGCTTCGGGCGTGGCCGTTCCCGCGACCTTCTGACGTCGCGCACGATCGCTCGGTCGCAGCCAACCGTTGCGGCAGTGGTTCGCTGGCTTCGGACGCCGTCATCTTCGTCGCTCACGTCCTGCATGACCGGCCAGGCGGCCGTGGAAAAAGACGGGATCCGCGTTCGTCATAACATCGGCTGCAGACCCCGTCGTAAGCCGGGTGTGAGACCCAACCAGTGGAGGTACCAGATGGCCGAGCTCCCACCGCCCCCAGAGGGAATTGTGCTGGCCCACTTCATCGTGTCGGACGATGTCGAGCGCTCTCGGCGCTTCTATACCGAAGTACTCGGCGGCAGGGTGGTCTTCTCCGGAGGGCCGACCTATGTCGCACTATCCAACAGCTGGATCATCATCAATGTCGGCGGAGGCCCGACCGACGACAAGCCGACGGTCACCCTGGAGACGCCACGCGATCCCGACCGGGTCAGCAGCTTCCTCAACATCCGGGTCAAAGACATCGACGCCGTGTACGCCGAATGGAGCGCCCGGGGTGCTCAATTCCTGACACCGCCGAAACAGCACCCGTACGAGAAGCGTTGCTACATCCGCGATCCCGACGGTTATCTGATCGAAGTGGGGCAAACCACGGACCCGCAGGGGGACTGGTCGCCCGCTCACTGGTCATCGAGTACGCCCGCCGAGGAGTCCAGGTGACCACCGCGATCATCGGCACTGGAGGGATCGGATCGGTCATCGCCCGCCAGCTCGCCTCGGGCGGCGAGACCCTGCGGCTCTCGAGCGCCGACAATAACTCGGCACGAACGCTGGCTGCACAGATCGGTCGCGCTGCGGTCGTCGCCGCCGGTAACCGCGACGCGTTGCGGGGCGCCGATGCCGTCGTCCTCGCGCTGCGGTTTACCGTGCTGAAGGGCGTCATAGACGAGATCGCCGATCCGCTAGCCGACAAGCTCGTGGTCGTTCCGAGCAACCCGCTCACCATCGACGCGCGAGGTAACGTCTCACATGTCCTGCCGGAAGGGCAATCCTCTGGCGACGTCGTAGCCGGGTGGTTGCCGGCGGGGGCGTGCCTGGCCATGGCGTTTGGAACCCTGTCGGCCGATCTCTTCGAGTCCTCTAGCAACCGGTCACCGGAGCCGGCGGTCCTCTTCTACGTGACCGACGACGACCGCGCTGGCGAGGAAGTCGAGCGGTTGATCCGAACGGCCGGCTTCGAGCCGGTGAAGGCCGGCGGAATCGAACAGTCGGGTCGACTCGAGGTGGGCGGCGACCTTCACGATCTCGTAGTCGGCCCCGCCAAGGCGCGGTCGTTGACCGGTGGGGCCTGATCGCTTCGCCGCCACATGTAAGCACCCGGGTTGTTGATCGCGGTCTGGGTCGGGAGGTTGAAAGCCGGGTCCCTCGCGGACCGGAACCCCTGGGCATGATTGCCTTAGAGGCGCTGATCGGCTGGCCGCCCGAAATTTTGCGGTCCCGGTGGCCTCCAGGCGAATTCGTCGTTCAACATCACGCTGTGGGCCAGCGATGGCACCACCACGCAGACCGAAACCGTGCCCGTCGTGATCCAAGCCTCCTGCAAGCGTCATTACTGAACGGCTGGCGCAGGGGTTAACTCCGGCACACGCCGGGAGTCCCGGGGCTGCGTCGGTGAGCTGCATCCCACCGACGCAGCCTCACCATCCAGCCGTAGACACCGCCGCGGCGATCGCTCCCAGCCCTTCGCGACGGTAGCGCGGCCCGACCCGGCCATGCCCGTGACCACTCAAAGGAGTGGTGTGATGATCCGGCAGCGCCTTTCCCGTGTCGTCATGCTGGCGGCGGCCGCGCAGCCGTCGGCCTGGCCGCGGCCCCGGCAGCGGCACGCTCAACTGGGGCGAACGTG
>Ga0335081_10003802_pt1 | contig 23780 bp, 19 predicted proteins | sample Lox_Sample_35_FD_206713 | JGI IMG/M metagenome (GOLD analysis project Ga0335081, IMG submission 206713) | Soil microbial communities from Loxahatchee National Wildlife Refuge, Florida, United States - Lox_Sample_3.5 | ecosystem: Environmental > Terrestrial > Soil > Wetlands | place: USA...
GGGCCACATTTATGTGGGGGACCCGGCGCGCGGCCCGCGCCCCGGGCCGCCGGCCGGCGATCGCCGCCGCCGTGGCGGCGCTGGCCCTGCTGGTGGCGGCGTGCACCGGCGGCGGCCATCATTCCGCCCAGGTCAGCCCCGCGGCCAACGCGAGCGCCCAGGCCAACGCGAGCGCCAGGGCCAAGGCCGCCGCGGACGCCCCGCGAGTGACGATCGCGCCCGCGAACGGCACCGCCGGGGCCGACCCGTCCGCGGGCATCACGGTCACCGCGACCCGCGGCACGCTCACCAGCGTCACCGTGCGTACCTCCGGCGACGCCGTGCCCGGCCAGCTCAGCCAGGGCGGCACGGTCTGGCGCAGCCGGTGGGCGCTGGACGTCTCGCAGTCCTACACCGTGACCGCCACCGCGTCCGGCCATGGTGCCCGTGTCACCGCCGCCAGCTCGTTCCGCACGCTGACGCCGCGCCAGACGTTCCGGACCGAGATCCTCGAGGGATACCAGCAGACCTACGGCGTGGGGATGCCGGTCATCTTGTACTTCGACACGAAGATCACGGACCGGGCGGCGGTGGAGCGATCGCTGCAGATCACCACGTCCAAGCCGGTGGTCGGCGCCTGGTACTGGGACTATCCGTGCAACATGGCCGTCACCTGCGCCTACTTCCGGCCGCGTGACTACTGGCCGGCCGGCACCACGGTGAGCTTCACCGGGCACCTGGACGGCGTGCAGGGCGCGCCGGGGGTGTACGGCTTCCACACCCTGACCCAGACGTTCTACATCGGCGCGTCGCTGATCGCCGTCGGCAACACCGCGAAGCACCGCACCCAGATCTACTACAACGGCAAGCTCCGCTATAACTGGCCCATCAGCTCGGGCCGGCCCGGCGACGACACTCCCGACGGGAGCTACCTGACCATCGAGAAGGCCAACCCGGTGCAGATGACCGGCCCGGGATACAGCATCTCGGTGCCGTGGTCGGTGCGGTTCACCTTCAGCGGGGACTACTACCACGACGCGTACTGGTCGGTGGGGGAGCAGGGCTTCGAGAACGTCAGCCACGGCTGCGTCAACCTGTCGCCGGCCGACGCCGAGACGTACTACAACCTGGCCGTTCCCGGTGATCCCATCACGATCGTGGGCAGCCCGAAGGGCGGGACCTGGGACAACGGCTGGACCGAGTGGTTCCTGAGCTGGCCGCGGTACCTCAAGGGCAGCGCGCTGCACCAGGCCGTGCAGGCCGGCCCGGGCGGCAGCACGTTCGTGAACCCCTCGGCGCTGCCCCCCTCCACCGCCACCGCCCCCCTGCAGACCGCCCCGTCGAATAACTCGGCCGTCCGGTAAACAGGTAACTCGAAGCGCGCGGAGGCGGGGCTGGTCATCCGGTTGAGCAGGGGCAGCGTCACGCCGATCACGATCAGCGCGATGGCCAGCCCGGCGGCCATGGTGGCGTAGTAGACGTGGCCGAGCTGCGGGACCGCCGTGCCCGCCGGCGCGAGCCGCCACACGGTCAGCACCGACATGCCGTAGGCCAGGCCCGCGGCCACTATGGTGGCCGCGGCCAGTGGCACCACCGCCTCCAGGAACAGCACCCGGTACAGCGTCCGGACCGGCGTGCCGCTCACCCGCAGCAAGGTGAACGCGCGCTTGCGCTCGGCCAGGCCGCCGCCGATGGCCACGGCCAGGCTGCACCCGGCGACCAGGATGGTCAGCGCCACCGCGAGGTAGACCAGCCGCTGCAGGACCTGGGCGCGGCCGGACCGGATCGCCACCGCCTCGCCATAGGTCCGCGGCGGGGTCGCGGCCACGCCGGGGCCGGCCGGAACCTGCGGCGGCGCGTGCACCGCCAGGAGCGTGCGGACCCGTTCCAGCGTGGCCGGGTCGTTCACGCGGACCAGGACCGCCTGCAGCGGCAGCGCGGCCAGGCTGCCGGGGTAGCCGGGATTGGTCGCGTCGACGAACGGCGCGGTGCTGTCGTGCGGGTTGTCGCTGTAGAGCAGGCTCTGGTCCCAGGCCTGCACGGCCAGGACTCCGGGGGCGCACTGCCCGAGCACGGCGAGGCCCCGCATCACCGAGCAGCTCACCACGCCGGTGTACTGGCCCTGGTAGTTCGGGTCGGCCGCCTGCGGCAGGGCGTAGAAGGGGTACACGGCCGTCCCGCCGAGGGCAGCCAGCTCGCTGACCAGCCTCGCGCCGGCCTGCGGGGTGAGCGCGCCCTGCGCCTCCGCGGCCGCGGTGTCCGTGGCGGCGCAGCCCGACCCGGGGCGCTGGCGGGCCGGCATTGCGGAGCACGGGGTGGTGGCCGGGGCCGGCGGCTCGATGCCGCCGAACGCGTCGACGAGCACGTCGTTCAGCGCCGCCGCGTTCGGCGTGGCGGCGACCGACTCGATCGACGGGACCAGCGCGCCGACCATCGTGCCCAGGAACACGGCGAGCACGAGCCCGCGCACCGCCCGGAACGCGGCCCTGGGGTTGTCCGCGAGCCGGCGCGTGGCCAGCAGCGGCGAGGCGCCGTTGAACATCCGCGCGCACCACCGCGCCGTCTCCGCGGTGAGCCACGGCCCCGCGATCACCAGCCCGATCATGACGATGAGCAGGCCAGGGTAGGCCGGGGTGCCGATGGATTTGTGCGTGGTCGCCAGCAGGCCCGCCACGAACAGCGCCACGCCGGCGCCCAGCGTGACCAGCCGCCACGCCGAGGGCGGGGGCGGGGAGGCCCGGCGGCTGACGCCGAGCGGGGAGATCCGCACCCGGCGCAGCGCCAGCAGCGATGCGGCGGCCGACGCGGCCGGCACGGCCGCCAGCAAGGCCAGGTACCCCCAGGCGGTGGGGGTCACCGTGGCGGCGAAGTACCGGGTGCCGGTGAGCTCCGCCCCGGCCAGCGCGGGCCGGACGGCCAGGAACAGGCCGATGCCCAGCATCGTGCCGAAAAGCGCGCTCACCACCGCGTCGACCGAGGCGATCACGTTGATGTCCCGCGGCGTGGCCCCGACCAGCCGAAGCGCGGCGAACCGCTCCTCGCGCCGGGCCGCGGCCAGCCGGGTCGCGGTGCCGATCAGGATCAGGACCGGGAACAGCACCGCGAGCACGCCGACGCCGAACGCGTACCTGAAGAACGGGGTGAACACCGCCGGGCCGGGCGCGGCCGCCACGGCGGTGACCAGCTGGGTGCCCGGCACCGCGGCCAGCCGCGCCGGCCCGTAGCCGACGTAGATGGCCAGCTCACCGGGCCCGGACAACGCCGGGTCGCCGATCGTGCCGGTCATGGTGCCGGGAAACCGGCCGCCCAGCTCGTCGCGCGGGACGCTGCGCAGCAGCGCGGCCAGCGCGGGGGAGGCGTAGTACTGCCCGGCGCCGGGCAGCCTGGACACTCCAGGCGGCACCGGCGCCCCCGGGCCGAGCGCGGCCAGGTCGAGCCGCTCGATGGTCTGGCCCTGGTAGAAGTCCACGCTGTAGTTCCACAGCTCGGCCCGGGCCGCCCGTGCCTTCGGTGCCAGGGCGCCGAGCGCCTTCGGCACCGCGGAACCCTGCGTGCACTCCCAGCAGGACCGGCTGGCGTCGGCCTGGAAGGCGTGGAATTCGGCCAGCACGCCGAGCAGCACGGCCACCCCGAGCGCGACCGCGACCGTGGTGAGCAGCAGCCGGGTGAGCGCTTCGCGCCCGCTGCTCAGGGTGAGACGCAAGCCGAGCCGGACCATCAGCGCAAGCCCCCGTCGGTTCCGCTGGGCTCCAGCGTGGCGACCTTGCCGTCCCGCACTACGACCTCCCGTTCGGCGTACGCCGCGACCCGCGCGTCGTGGGTCACCAGCACCACGGTCGTGCCCTCTTCCCTGGCCAGGCCGACCAGCAGGTCCATCACCCGCTCGCCGGTCAGCGAGTCCAGCGAGCCGGTCGGCTCGTCGGCGAACAGCACCCTGGGCTTGATCGCGAGCGCCCGGGCCACGGCCACCCGCTGCGCCTCGCCGCCGGACAGCTCCCCGGTGCGCCGGCCGTCCTTCCCCTCCAGCCCCAGCCGGTCCAGCCACCCGAAGGCCTCCTGGTAGGCGGCCCGCCGGCGAACCCGGTTGAGCAGCAGCGGCAGGGCGACGTTGTCGGCCGCGGTCAGCTCCGGCACCAGCTGCCCGAACTGGAACACGAAGCCGAACACGGTACGTCGCAGCTCGGTCCGGCTGGCCTCGGACAGCTGGTCGAGCCGCTGCCCGCCGAAGACGATCTCGCCGTCGTCCGGCGGGAAGATGCCGGCCAGGCAGTGCAGCAGCGTCGACTTGCCCGAGCCGCTCGGGCCCATGACGGCGAGGATCTCGCCGGCCCCCACCGACACGCTGGCGCCCCGCAGCGCCGGAGTCCGGCCGAACGACTTGGTGATCGCGCGCGCCTCGATCAGGGGTTCCGGCGTCACCGGCTGGATTTCGCTCACGAGGCACGCACCATTTCCGCCAGTTCACTGAGCCGGGCCGACGTGGTATCGATCCAGCGCAGGTCGGCTTCCAGGTGGAACAGGCCGTAGTCCGCCAGCAGGGTGTCGACCAGCGGGCCGGCCCGCTTCACCTCGGTCAGCTTCCGCATCCGGCGCAGGTGCGCGGCGCGCTGGGCGTCGAGGTAGCGCCCGGCCGGGCGGCCGAGCATCAGCGCCAGCATCACCTTGGCGAACAGCACGGTCTGCAGGTGCGGCTCGGGCTCGGCGGGCTCGGCCAGCCACGCGCCGACCTCGGCGACCCCGGCCGGGGTGATGGCGTAGCGCTTGCGGTCGGGCCCGTCGCCCGGCTCGGCCGGGCCGGCCAGCGCCTTTCCGTCGCGCGCCAGCCGGGCCAAGGTGGCGTACACCTGACCGTACGGCAGCGGTTTGCCCCGGCCGAAGTACCTGTCGTAGTCGCGCTTCAGGTCGTAGCCGTGGCTGGGCTCCCGTTCGAGCAGGCCCAGCAGGGTCAGCGGGACGCTCATGAGAGCAGAATACGCTGAGAGTATACGCTCAGTCAATAATGATCGTCAGAGGAATCGCGACCAGCAGATAGTTATCCGATAGCAACAAGGCGACCGGCCAGAAGCAGCCGGATCCCCGCAGGTCAAGCTGGCATAATCGCTTTCGGTCCACGGCAACCGCAACTGACCGTGGCGAACATACTCATAGGACGGTGCACAGGGACATGATCCGCATGAGAAGAACTCGACTATCAGCCGCGGTGCTTCTGGGGGTGGCATCGGTATTGATCCCGCTGGCCGCGCTGGCCGGCCCGGCCTCGGCCGCCACTCCCGACCCCAACGCCCCCGAACAGGTCGCGACCGGCGTCAACGTGTCGCATCTGCCGGGGGCCTCGGTCTTCGGCACTACTCCGGCGAGCACGCCGGAGACCGTCTCGTTCATCCTGCAGGAGCGCAACAGCAGCCAGCTGCGGGCCAACGTGCTCAACGGCGTGACCAGCTACCTGTCGGTCAGCCAGTTCGCCGGCACGTACGGCCAGACCCCGGCGAACATCGCCGCGCTGACCAGTTACCTGGCCCACTACGGCATCAAGACGACCGTCTACGCCGACAACGTCGACGTGTCGGCCACCGGCACCGCGGGCGAGTTCGACGCCGCGCTGTCGGTGACGCAGAACCAGTACCACGTGCCCGCGCAACCGGGCACCGGCGGGCTCGGCGGGATCCCCGCGCAGACCGTGCACGGCATCGCGCAGGCACCGCTGCTGCCCTACCGGCTGTCCAGCTTCGTGCTGGCCATCCTGGGGCTCACCAACTACGCCCCGTACGCGAGCCACACGGCGCACGTGGACACCAGCCTGTTCAAGCCGCAGCAGGGCAACGCGAACAGCTGCATCGCCCTGACCGGGCTGGCCGGCGACTGCAACCTCCCGTCGAACTTCGCGGCCAACTACGGGCTCAACGGCCTGTACGCCAAGGGGGCCAACGGATCGGGCACCACGCTGGGGATCATCACCCTGGCCGCCGTCGACCCGGGCGCGCCGCAGTACTTCTGGCAGAACATCGCGCACATCCCGAACACCGGCCGCTCGTTCACCGTCCAGAACATCGACGGCGGCCCGGGCGCGCCCAGCAACGCGGCCGGCACCGGCGAGACCGACCTGGACATCGAGCAGTCCGGGGCGCTGGCACCCGGCGCGAACGTGATCGACTACCAGGCGCCCAACTCCGACCCCGGGTTCGCCGACGCGTTCTTCGCCGCGGCCAGCCAGAACACCGCTGACACGGTGTCCACGAGCTGGGGCGAGGCGGAGACCCTGGTCAAGGCGCTGGTCCTGGCCGGCGAGGAGACGGCGACCTACAACGCCGCGTTCGACGAGGCCTTCCTCGAGCTGGCCATCCAGGGGCAGTCCGCCTTCGACGCCTCGGGTGACTCGGGCGCCTACGACGCCAGCGGGGAGATCGGCACCACCAACCTGTCGGTCGACACCAACTCGGACAGCCCGTACATCACCGCGACCGGCGGCACCACGCTGCCCCTGTCCGCCACGGCGACCGGTCCCGACGGCAGCGCCGCCATCACGGTTCCGGCGCAGCGCATCTGGGGCTGGGACTACCTGTGGGCGCCCGTCGCGCAGGTCACCGGCCTTCCCGAGCTGCAGGTCGCGGAGGGCTTCATCGTCGGCAGCGGCGGCGGCTTCAGCTCCGTGTACGGCACCCCGCAGTACCAGCAGTTCGTGCCGGGCACGACCAGCTTCCACGCCGTGCCGTACCTGACGCCGACCGACTTCGAGACGATCGTCCCCGGGCTGGTCGAGCCGACCAACTGGACCCTCAACCCGAACCCCGGCGTGATCGGCGGCTCCGGCTTCGGCCGGGCCACGCCCGACGTGTCCGCTGACGCCGACCCGAACACCGGCTACCTGCTGTACTCGCCGTCGTTCGCTCAGGCGGGCGACCCGGTTCTCGAGGGCGGCTGGGGCGGCACCAGCTTCGTGGCGCCGCAGATGAACGGGTCCACCGCGGTCATCGACTCCGCCCTGGGTCACCGGGTCGGGTTCTGGAACCCGTCCATCTACGCGGTGGCGGGCAGCGCCAGGTCTCCGTTCAACCCGCTGAACACGGCGGGCACGAGCAACGACAACCTCTACTACACCGGGCAGCCGGGCGAGCCCTACAACCAGGGCGTCGGCCTCGGCATCCCGAACCTGACCGCGCTGTCGGCCGACTTCAGCCACTGAAGCCGCCCGTCCGCGGTGAGAACCGCCTGACCAGGTAACGAGTAACCGAGCCCGGGCCGCCCCCTCCTGCGGGGCGCGGCCCGGGTTCTGTTTTCCCTCCCCTCCCCGCGGCCCTGCGGCTCGCCGGGAGGGGACTGCTTGTACGCTGATGGCTGCGGAAAAGACGATGGAGGTGGCCTGTCCCGTGGCTCCGGCCGATGACTGGGTAGCGCGCACGGCCGGCGAGGTGCGCGCCGAGGCAGGACGCAGGCATCCCGGCGAGCCGCCGACCTGCGCGTCGGGGATCAGCCCGTCCGGGCCGGTGCACCTGGGCAACCTGCGCGAGCTGATGGTCCCGCACCTGGTCGCGGACGAGGTCCGCAAGCAGGGCGCGCCGTGCCGGCACATCCTGTCCTGGGACGACTACGACCGGTTCCGCCGGGTCCCGGGCGGGTTCCCGCCGGAGTTCGCCGGGCACATCGGCCGGCCGCTGACCGCGGTGCCCGACCCCTGCGGCGACCACCCGAACTGGGCCGAGCACTTCAAGCAGCCGCTGCGCGAGTCGCTGGCCCGGCTCGGCGTCCTGGTCACCGAGATCAGCCAGACCCAGATGTACACCTCCGGCGCGTACGCGGCGCAGATCATCACCGCGATGCGGCGCCGGGCCGACATCGGCGCGGTGCTGGCCAAGTACCAGACCAAGCAGCCCGCTCAGGCCGGCCCCGCCGATCCCGATGACGAGGAACCGGGGAACGCCGGGGACTACTACCCGTTCAAGCCGTACTGCGCGGCCTGCGGGCGCGACGACACCACGGTGACCGGCTTCGACGACGAGACCACGCGGATCACCTACACCTGCGCCTGCGGCGCGCGGGTCGGCCCGGTGCCCGTCGCCGAGGTGGCCGGGAAGCTGGTCTGGAAGGTCGACTGGCCGATGCGCTGGGCCTACGAGCGCGTGACGTTCGAGCCGGCCGGGGTCGACCACTCCTCGCCCGGGTCCAGCTTCACCGTCGGCGGGGAACTGGTGGCGGAGATCTTCGGCGGCGAGATGCCGCTGCACTTCGGCTACTCCTTCGTCGGGACCACCGGGTCGGCGAAGATGAGCGGCTCGGCCGGCGGCGCGCCCACCCCGGCGGACGCGCTGGAGATCTTCGAGGCCCCGCTGGTCCGCTGGCTGTACGCGCGGCGCCGCCCCGAGCAGTCCATCACCCTGGCCTTCGACCAGGAGGTGGGCCGGGTCTACGACGAGTGGGACAAGCTGACCCAGAAGGTCGCCGACGGCAGCGCCGACGCCGCGTCCCAGGTGGTGTACGGCCGTGCCGCCGGCACCGCCGAGGGGCCGCTGCCGGTCACGCCCCGCCCGCTGCCGTTCCGCACGCTGGCCTCGGTGGCGGACATCACCGCCGGCCACCACGAGCAGATCCTGCGCATCCTGCGCGACCTGACCATGCCCGACCCGGTCGCCGCGCTGGACGAGGTACGGCCCCGGCTGGACTGCGCGCAGGCCTGGGTGGCCGGGTACGTGGCGCCCGCCGACCGGACCCAGGTCCGCGAGCAGCCCGACACCGTCCGGCTGGCCGCCCTCACCGGGGAGGAGCGCGGCGCGCTCAAGATTTTGACCGAACGGATGGGCGATGACTGGTCCCTGGACGGCCTGACCACGCTGCTGTACGGCATCCCCAAGCTGCTGCGCAGCCTGCCCCTCAGCGCCCCGCCGACTCCGGATCTCAAGGCGGGCCAGCGGTCCTTCTTCATCCTGCTGTACCAGCTGCTGATCGGGAAGGAAACCGGCCCGCGGCTGCCGACGCTGCTGCTGGCGCTGGGCCAGGACCGGATCCGTGCCCTGCTCACGCCCCAGGTGACCGGCTAGACCGCCGGACGCAGCAGCGTCGTACGATGCCCGAAGCTGGCCCGGGCCCGGGCGTGCCGCGGGTGCCGCCGGGGAGCGGGCCCATCCTCCGGCCGGTCCAGCCGGTGCGACGGCCGCTGCACCCGGCGCAGCGCCATGGCCAGCCCGGCCGGAGTCTGCGCGCGCAGCGGGGCGTCCGGGGCCTGTCCCCGCAGCGCGCGGTAGGTGATGGCGTCCAGGACGGCGGGCACCCCGGCGCGGACCTGCCGCGGCGTGCACACCTGGCCCTTGTGCCGGGGAGCGGGCGGCAGCGCGGTGGCCTCCTCGCCGGGCCAGTACCCGGTGAGCAGCGCGTAGAGCATCCGGGCCAGCGCGGTGGTGTCGGCCGCCACCGGGCCGGCCGCCGCCGGATCCACGGCGGCGCCATACAGCGCCGCGTCCAGGCCGAGACCGGTGATCTTGAGGCCGCAGCCGGGATCCCAGCGCAGCGAGCGCGGGGTCAGCCGCAGGTGCGGCCGCCGGGCCCGGTGCGCCACGGCCAGCGCGTCCGCCGCGTCGGCGATCATGGCCGCGGCCAGCGCCGGATGGGTGAGCCCGGAAAGCACCAGGTCCTCCAGGTGCGTGCCGGGGGCCCATTCGGACACGATGTACGGACGGCCGGCCGCGAAGTCAGTGTCGTAGATGGCGGCCAGCCGCGGATCGCTCACCCGGGCGGCGGACCGCACCGCCTGGACCACGTGCGGCGGAACCGGAACCCCGGCGGGCAGCAGGTGGACGGTGACCGGACGGCAGAGCAGTTCGTCGGTAGCCTTCCACACCGAAATCCCGCCCGCCGTGATCCGCGTCCCGGACTCGCCCGACGTGATCCGCGTCCCGGACCCGCCCGCCGTGCTGATCCGCTCGTCGAGCCGGAACCGGCCGCCCAGCCAGGTTTGCCGTGCGTGCCCGCCAGTCCGTGTCCCGGTTGCCCCAACTGCCTCGGTTATGGTCACCGTTAACCCCCCTTGCCCATCACCAGCCAGATGGACTCCTGCCCCGCTTACGCCAAGTAATACCCGTCACCACGCCACGCGAATCGGGATCCGGACCCACGCAGCCTCCATTTATGGCTCTTGACCTGCGAAAACGGCCTTGGCCACGATGCGGATAAGTTTTGGCCGATCTCCGGTCTCGACGGACCTGCGTGTGCTATCCGGACCGTCCGCCGGAGCCGCGGGCAGGACGCGAGGCCAGTCGGGTGAACCCGAATCGTTATGTCAAGATCGCGGCACTTCAGCCGGCTGATCGAATCCATTGCTCTAAATTGCCAGCTAGCCATGCGTCACGCGGGCCCATCGTTGTCACGTCTGCCCCGACCCGCCGCGGCAGTGACAGCTGCGTTATCTCGCTCCCGGAGGCCTGCTAGGTGCCAGGCTCAACCGATCTTCAGGAGGCTGTCTTGCTACATCGAGCACGTCGGTACCTGCGCGCAACCGGAGCGCTGATGCTGGTCGGCGGGTCCCTGATCGCCGGCGGCGCGCCCGCCGCGGCGGCGGCCGGCATCACCATCCATCCGATGCTTAAGGCCAAGTTCTGGTCGGCCAAACAGCCGCCCAGCCAGGACCAGTGCGAGCTGGCCTTCACCGTCCCCTGCTACGTGCCGCCCCAGTTCCAGGCCGCGTACAACGAGCTGCCCCTGTTCAGCCGGGGTATCACCGGCAAGGGCCAGACGATCGCGCTGGTGGACTCGTTCGGGTCCCCGACCATGGAGTCGGACCTGGCCACCTTCGACGCCGAGTTCGGCCTGCCGGCTCCGCCCTCCTTCAAGGTCATCCAGCCCGCCGGGAAGGTCACGTTCGACCCGACCAACCCCGACGAGGTCAGCTGGGCCGGGGAGACCACCCTCGACGTGGAGTGGGCGCACGCCATGGCCCCCGGCGCCAGCATCCTGCTGGTCGAGACCCCCGTCTCCGAGACCGAGGGCGTGCACGGCTTCCCGCAGATCGTCAAGGCCGAGAACTACGTCGTCAACCATCACCTCGCCCAGGTGATCAGCCAGAGCTTCGGCGCGACCGAGGGCACGTTCCCGAGCGCCAGCTCCATCTACGGCCTGCGCAGCGCGTACCTCAACGCTTTCCGCCACCACGTGACGGTGCTGGCCGCGACCGGCGACGCGGGGTCGACCGACTACTCCAACGACGCGGGCACGCTGCTGTTCACCCATCCGGCGGTCGACTGGCCGTCCACCGACCCGCTGGTCACCGCGGTGGGAGGCACGCAACTGGCCCTCCTCCCCATCACCGGCCAGCGCGCCGCGCCGGACGTGGTGTGGAACGACAGCAACAACTACGCCCTGAATAACGTCTTCTTCGACAACCCCGGCCCGCAGGCGCTCGCCACCGGCGGCGGCAAGTCGGTGATCTTCCCCCGGCCCGGGTACCAGAACGGGGTGGTCGGCGTGACCGGCAGCCAGCGCGGCGTGCCGGACATCTCCATGAGCGGCGCCTGCTCGGGGCTGGTCGTCACCTACCAGAGCACCCCCGGCCAGCCGGCCGGCTGGTATGTGGTCTGCGGCACCAGCGAGTCGACCCCGCTGTTCGCCGGGATCGTGGCCCTGGCCGACCAGCAGGCCGGGCATGCCCTCGGCCTGATCAACCCGGCGCTGTACCTGCTGTCCGCCGAGCACGCGCCCGGCCTGGTCGACGTCACCCAGGGCAACAACACGGTCTCGTTCTTCCAGGACGACCGCCTGGTCACGGTGAAGGGTTACCGGGCAGGCCGGGGCTACGACCTGGCCTCGGGGGTCGGCACCGTCAACGCCGCCCTGTTCGTCCCCGAACTGGCGCTGGCCGCCGGACACGGCTACTAAGCCGGCAGGTAATACCCCAGCCGGGCAATGGCGGCACGACCGCCATTGCCCGGCTGTCGTTACCCGGCCAGCAGCCGGTCCATGATCCGGACGCCTGCTTCGAGCGCGGACAGCGGGATGCGCTCGTCGGTGCCGTGGAACATGGCGTAGTAGTCGTAGCCCTCGGGCAGCACCAGCGGGGTGAAGCCGTAGCAGGTCATGCCGAGCCGGGAGAACTGCTTGGCGTCGGTGCCGCCGCTCATGCAGTAGGGCACGATGGTCGAGCCCGGGTCCTCGGCCAGCAGGGCCTGCGCCATGCTGGCCATCACCGGGGCGCCCAGCGGCGCCTCCAGCGGTATCTCCGCGTGCGCGTACTCCCAGCTCACATCGGTTCCGGCCAGCTCGTCCAGGGTGGCGCAGAACTCGTCCTCGCAGCCGGGCAGGACGCGGCCGTCCACGTAGCCCACCGCCTCGCCCGGGATCACGTTGACCTTGTAGCCCGCCTGCAGCATGGTCGGGTTGGCGCTGTTGCGCACGGTCCCGGCGACCAGCGCGCCCGCGGGCCCCAGCCGGGCCAGCAGGTCCTCGGCCGTGAGGTCACTGCCGCCGGCCAGCGCCCCGGCCGGCAGCTCCGCCCCGGCCGCGGCGGCGATGGCCTCGACCGCGGCGCGCACCGTCGGGATCAGCCGGACCGGCCAGCGGAACGCGCTGATCCTGACGACCGCCTCGGCCAGCCGGGTCACCGCGTTCTCCGGGTTCGGCTTGGCGCCGTGCCCGGCGTGGCCCCGCGCGGTCAGCCTCAGCCAGGCGGTACCCCGCTCGGCCGAGGCGATGGGGTAGAGCCGCTGCCCCGGCCCGGCGTGAAAGGTGAACGCGCCGGATTCCCCGATGGCCTCGGTGCAGCCCTCGAACAGCTCCGGGTGCCGTTCGACCAGCCACCGGGCACCGAACTCGGCGGTGTCCTCCTCATCCGCGGTGAACGCGAGCACGATGTCGCGCCGCGGGCGGCGGCCGCTGCGCGCCCAGTCGCTGACCAGCGCGAGCAGCACCGCGTCCGCGTTCTTCATGTCGACCGCGCCGCGGCCCCACAGCACGCCGTCGCGGATCTCGCCGGAGAACGGGTGCACCGACCACGCCGCCGGGTCCGCGGGCACTACGTCCAGGTGGCCATGCAGCAGCAGTGCCCCTTGCTGCAGTGCCCCTTGCTGCAGTGCCCCTTGCTGCAGTGCCCCTTCCTGCTGGGCCTTCTCCTGGCCCCCGCTGACCCGCGCCACCACGTTCGCCCGGCCGGGCGCGGACTCCAGCAGCACCGGCTCGAGCCCCGCCTCGGCCAGCCGCGCGGCCACGTACTCCGCCGCCGGCCGCTCCCGCGCGTCGCCGCCGCCCCGGTTGGTCGTGTCGATCCTGATCAGGTCGGCCGCGAACCGCGCCGCCTCCGCTCCCGCCGGCGTCATCCCGGCCCGCCCGCGGGCCCCGGCGCCGGCCCGGCCGCCGGCCGCAGGGCCAGCCCGGCCGCGCGGTACGCGTCGTCGATCACGCGCATGGTCACCACGGCGTTCGCCGCCGACGTCGGCACCGGCGCAGACCCCTTGGCCCCGGGCCCGGCCGCGATCGCGGCGGCGAACGCGCGGAGCTGGTGCACGTAGGTGGAGTCGCCGCCGCCCGGCTCGTCGGCCACCACGGCGCCGTCCCTGGCCGCCACCAGCCGGCCCCGGTGCGGGAAGATGAAGTTCTCCAGCCGGACCTGCCCGCCGTCGCCGATCACGTGCACGTCGGCCCGGAACTCGCCGTCCATGGTGAACGAGGACTCGAACCACCCCGTCGTCCCGCCCGGGAAGGCCAGCCGGACCGCCATCGAGCGGTCCGCCGCCGCCTCCGCGCCCCGGCCGGGGAACGGCGGGCACGGGTCGGCGAGCGCCCCGGTCACCAGCGGCTCACCCTGCCGTTCGCCGGCACCGAGCAGCCGCAGGCAGTCGATGGCGTAGCAGCCGCCGTCCATCAGCGCGCCGCCGCCCAGGCCGAAGTCGTACCTGATGTCGCCGGGGTCCGCGATGACGAAGTTCGTCCAGCACTGCAGGTGCCGCACCGGTCCCAGCTCGGCCGCCAGCTCGCGCAGGCGCCGCACCAGCGGGTGGTAGCGGTAGTGCATGGCCTCCATCACGACCAGGCCGCTAGCCTTGGCGGCGTCCGCGACCCGCGCCGCCTCCGCCGCGTTCGACGCGAACGGCTTCTCGCACAGCACGTGCTTGCCGGCCGCGATGGCCTGCAGCGTCCACGGCCCGTGCAGTGAGTTCGGCAGCGGGTTGTAGATGGCGTCGATGTCCGGGTCGGCCAGCAGTTCCTCGTAGGACCCGTAGGCCGCCGGCAGGCCGTGCCGCAGCGCGAAGGCCTCTGCGCGGGCCTTGTCCCTGGCCGCCACCGCGGTCACCGTCACCTCGGCCACGCTCGCGGCCGGCTCGATCAGGGCGGGCAGGGATATGCGCGACGAACCAAGGGTTCCGATGCGTAGCAGGTCCACGGTTCAGGCTAAGCCATGCGACCGGGCTTCAGCGGACGGAATGCCCCGGCCGACACGCCGCAATACTTCATTCACCTGCCGTTAACCCAAGCAACGTAAACACCGTTACGATGCCTGGCATCACTCGATGCGCAACGGCGTGGAACGGGAGGCAGAGTGAGCCGGGAGCCCGGCCGGGTGGCGCTGGTCAGCGGGGGTTCACGAGGTATCGGCGCGGCCGTCGTGCGCAGGCTGGCCGCGGACGGCTGGGACATTGCCTTCAGCTACCACGACGACGGGCCGTCCGCCCGCGAGGTGGAGAAGGCCGCCTTCGAACTCGGCGCCCGGGCGACCGGGACCGATGTGGACGTGGCCGACGCCGCCGAGGTCACGACCTGGTTCCGGCTGGCCGAAGCCGAGTTCGGCCCGGTGCAGGCCGTCGTGAGCTGCGCCGGGATCACCAGGGAACAACCGCTGGCCCGGCTGGCGGAGGCCGACTGGCGGATGCTGATCGACACCAGCCTGGACGGCGTCTTCCACCTGTGCCGCACCGCCGTGTTCGCCATGATGGAGCGGCGATCGGGCCGGATCGTCACGGTGTCCTCGGTGTGCGGCGAGTACGATCACGTGCCCGTCGGCGGCGGCACGCTGGCCCGGCCGGGCCTGGCCGGCTTCGTCCGGGCGCTGGCCACCCAGACCAGGCGGCTCGGGATCAGCGTCAACGCGGTCGCTCCCGGCCCGGTCGCCCCCGGCCCGGGCACCCGCGACGTGTCCGCGCTGCTGCCCGAACGGTCCCGCGCCGACCTGGCCGAGACGATCGAGCTCCGGCGGTTCGGCAACGCCGCCGACGTCGCCGACCTGGTCGCGTTCCTGCTCTCCGCGGACGCCCCGGACATCACCGGCCGCGTCCTCGAGGTGCCCAGCCCGATCCTGCTCTGAACCGCGCCGGCCAGCTCCGCCCGCCGCAACACCGCCAGCCAGGAAACCGTCCCGTTCATGATCGTGGGTCGGTTTGCCCCTGATAGCGGGGTTTCTGACCCACGATCCCCGGGACGGCGTGCGGGATGGAGTCGGCGGCGCCACCCCGCGGACGCCGCAGCTGGGTGAGCGCCATGTAACCCAGGAACGCCAGCCCGGCGATCAGGAAGCAGTTGGCGGCGAGCGTCAGCAGCCAGTGGAACCCGTACTCGCGCGGCCCGGCGGCGTGCGGCGTGAACCAGAACGGGGCCAGCGCGAACAGCAGGTACCCGGCGGCCGCGGCGGTCCGGTGCCCCGAGCGCACCAGCACGGCCAGGGCGGGCAGGATCCACACCCAGTGGTGCGCCCAGGAGATCGGCGAGACGAGCAGCCCGGTGACCCCGGTGACCGCGGTCGCGCCCAGCCAGTCCTGCCTTCTGGCCAGGACGGTGGCCGTGGCCAGGCCGACGGCGGCGAAGCCGAGCGGGATGACGATCCACCAGGCGCCGATCTGACCCTGGCTCCCGGCGATCCGGATCGCGGTCCCGTAGGGCGACTGGTTGCTGATGTAGGGGGCGCCGACGCGGTGCGTGTCGAAGAACAGGTGCCGCCAGTACAGTCTCGACGCGTCCGGCGCGATGAGGAACCCCGCCAGCCCGCACGCCACGAACGTCCCCGCCGCGACCAGCGCCGCCCTCGTCCGCCCGGCCAGCAGGAAGAACACGATGAAGATGGCGGGCGTCAGCTTGATCGCGGCCGCGATGCCCACGCCGATGCCGGCGGCCCGGCCGCGGGAGACCCGCCAGATGTCGGTGAGGATCAGGGCCAGCAGGAGCAGGTTGATCTGGCCGAGGAACAGCGTCTGGTACACCGGGTCGAGCGCCATCGAGGCCGCGACGACACAAGCGACCTGGATCCGCGACGGCCGGTACCCGGCCAGCTTCAGCACCACGACGCAGGAGCAGGCCAGCGCGGCCAGCGAGACCAGGTCCCAGCCCACCCGGGCCACCGTCAGCGGTAGCGCCGCCACCGGCACGAACACGATGGCCGCGAACGGCGAGTAGGTGAACCAGTGGCCGTAGGCCAGGGCCAGGTACAGGCGGCTGTCGTCCAGGACGGCGTGGCCGCCCCACATGTAGATGCGGAAGTCCAGCGCGTTGTACGTGGCGGCGAAGGCGATGACCACCGCCAGCTCGATGCCCAGCACGCCGTAAACGACCGGAGCGACCCATCGCCTCCCGGCCGCCGCGCGCTGGCCCGCCGACACCCCCGTATCCTATTCCGTCAGCGGCAGCAGCAGGGCGGCGAACGCGTCGGCCATGAGCTGGTGGCCGCGCCCGTTGGGATGGATCCGGTCCGGGCCGAACAACTCCGGGTCGGCCGCCCCGGGCATGCTCCAGACGTCCAGGCAGACCGCCCCGCGGCGGGCCGCCTGCTCCCTGATGGCGTCGCTGGCCTGCCGCATCCGCTGGCGGGCCAGCTCGACCAGGTCGGCGGGCAGCGACATGATCGCGGCGATGTCCGGCAGGGTGCAGGTCAGCACCGTGGCCCCGGTCGCGGTCAGCCCGTCGAGCAGCACCCCGAGCCCGGCGGCGAAGCGTTCCTGGCTGAACTCGGGATCCCGGATGTCGTTCATCCCCACCGTGACGCTGACCAGGCCGGGCCGGACCCGCGCCACCGAGGGCAGCTGGTGCTCCAGCACCATGGCCACGCTGGCGCCGTCGAAGGCCAGGTTGGTCAGCGCGCAGGGCGCCGCGGTCCGCGTGCTCAAGATCCCGGCCAGCCGCCCCGCCCACCCGATCCGCGCGCCCCCCGGCCCGTAGTCGTCCCGCCCCGCCGTCAGGCTGTCCCCGAGCGCCACATAGTTCGCCCAGTTCAGCATCGCGTCCCCGGCCATCCCCGCCGCTCCATACCCCACCGTAAGCCACCTCCCGACCCCGCATTCCCCTCCCCGCAGCTCTCCTCCTCCTAGCCCTCCTCCTCCTAGCCCTCCTCTTAGCCCTCCTCCTCACTCCAGGCCCCTCGCGAGTCGGCTCGCCCAGCACACACCCCTTCAGCAGCACCAGCACCATCCGCCCCGCCGCGAATTCAGACAATGTGGCGTTCTACCGAATCTAGCGGGCCGGGCACACGGACCCCAACCGCGCTCGGACGAGACGACGGGGGCGCACAGGCACCAGTACAAGGGGCCACGCCAACTGTGCAGACAGCTACCCTGCCCGCTGGCTGACCATCGAAGCCACGATGGGCTTGCGAGACCGGCCAGCGTGCTCAGCCGCACGCACTCTGACGAGGCGCGGGCGTCAGCGGGCGGTCCAGCGCTCGTGCGCCCCAGTCAGATCACGTCGCGCCGCTTGGTCAGGGCGATTCCGCCAGCGACGAGAGCCACTGTGTATCCGATCAGGATGATCCCGCCGACCCACCCGGGCGGAGCGTACGGGAAGGCCGGCCCGGATGTGACCATGACCTCTGAGGCGACCGCGGGGGCGATGACCGGCCCCCCGAGGAGCCAGTCCTGGTGGAAGAGATTGTAGAGCAGGGTGAAGACGAGTATGGCGCCGAAACTGCCCGCGTACACGACTAGCGCGCCGATGACGGAGGCCATCTGGCTGCGCAGCACCGCGCCAAGACCGAGCCCGAAGACTCCCCAGGCGACGAACGCGAGCAAGTTCAGCAGTACCGAACGGGCCACGGTCCATCCGGCTAGCGACGTGCTGATGTGCTGGGTGTACAGGAACAGCGGCGTGGCCGCTCCGGCGATGACCGTGCCCACCAGCCAGAACAGCGCTCCGCAGCAGGCCGCGGCGGCCACCTTGGCCTTGATGACTGTGACCCGGCGCGGAACGGTCACGAACGTCATGGCCGCCGTTTGGTTCGCGAACTCACTCGTCACGACCAGCACGCCGAGGAGCAGCGCGAATATGACACCGAACAGGTGCCCCGAGGTCATCATGCTGGCGGCGATTGCGGCCACGCCTGCGGGAGTGCGGGACCGCGCCGCCTCCGCGAGGGCCTGCGGGCCGTCGAGGCCCTTCTGCGGGTAAAGCTGATTGTGAGTGCCGAACCCGTTGATCGTCAGCGCCAGCATCGTGAATACGATGAAACCGGCGAGAAAGAGCCACCCGGTGTCCGTCGTGCGGAGCTTCATGAACTCGGCCCTGACCAGGCGAGCCAGGGTGGTCCCTGTGTCGCCGGCCTGGTCTAGGGCGGCGCTGTCGAGCAGCGCTGTCATCGGATCGCCGCCTTTCCCGCGGTGAGCTCGAGGAACGCGGCTTCCAGGTCGGGGAGCTGCGTGACCAGCTGGTGGATGGCGAGGCCCGCCCGCAGCGCGGCGTCGCCGATCGCGGCCGCGTCCGCTCCGGTGATGTACGCGCCGCTGTCGCCGGCTGGCGTTACCACCACATCGCTGCCGAGCACGGCCGCGAGCTTTTCCAGTTCGGGGGTGCGCACCAGGGTCCGGCTCAGGTATGCCATTGAACCGATCACGGACGCCACCGTTCCCTGGGCAGCCAGCCGTCCGGCCGCGACGATGACCAGGTCGTCGGCGAGCTGCGCCATCTCCCCGAGCAGGTGGCTGGACACCAGGACCGTCCGGCCCTGCCTGGCCAGGGTCCTGAGCAGGTCGCGCATCCACCGGATGCCCTCCGGGTCCAGCCCGTTGGCCGGCTCGTCTAGGATCAGCACCTGCGGGTCCCCGAGCAGCGCCGCCGCCACGCCGAGGCGCTGGCGCATGCCGAGGGAGTAGCCCCGAAACGTCCGGCGAGCGGCTGCGCCGAGCCCGACCAACTCAAGCACCTCGTCCGCCCGCGCCAGCGGGATGCCCGCGGACTGGCAGACGACACGCAAGTGATCGCGCCCGGTGCGGTCCTTATGCGCCGCGCCCGCCTCAAGGACCGCGCCGACGCGCCGGATCGGCTGATCCAGGTCGGCATAGCGGACGCCGCCGATGGTGGCCGTTCCCGCGGTCGGCTCGACCAGATCGAGCAGCATCCGCAATGTCGTGGTCTTCCCCGCGCCGTTCGGGCCGAGGAACCCGGTAACCCGGCCCGGTTCCACGGTGAACGACAAGTCATCGACGGCCCTGACGCCGCCGTAGTCCTTCGTCAGCCCGCAGACCTCGATCCGTCCCTGGGACATCAGCGCGGGAGAGACCCCCCTTCCGCCGAGCGGCCGGTCAGGGAAATCCGGCCCGGCGCCGTCCATGCGGGCGCGGTCCGTGCGCGTGCCGCCGCGATTAAGCCGCGCCAGCCACACCAGGCCGCCGATCACGACGACCGCGAGCAGGACAACCATCTCACCTCTCCAGCCGCGACCGCATTCGCCGCATCGTGGGGGCCGGCTGAGTCGCGATGGCCGGCGAGAGGCACCCAGGCCCCGCCCGCCAGGCCAGCCGGGCCAGTCCCGGCGGCACATCGTGCGCCTCGGCCCAGTTCCGCCGCCCGGCGGGCAGCAGCCACGTCAAAGCGCGCGCGCCCGCGGCGGCCACCCGGCTCAGCCTGTTCATGACACCACCCCCCACTAGCGCGGTGCGGCGCGGCACGGAAAACCCAGGACGCGCGACGCCGCGCGGCTCACTCTACATAGATAGAGACTGGGCGTCTACATAGGTTGGCTCGTGTACCCACATGGAGAAGAACTGCGAGCCACCGCCATAGGCGTGGCCAAACGCCGTCACCGAATCGCCGGCGAACCCGCACCGTCGCACCGACGTCCCCGGGCTGCTGCTCGGCGCGGCGGCGCTGGCCGGGCTCACCGCCGGCTTCATCACCGCGGGCCAGGCCGGCTGGCTCGAACCCGGCCCCGTGGCCCTGTTCGCGACGGGCCTCATAACTGCCAGCCTCTTCATCCGGACCGAGCGCAGGCGGCCTGCCCCCATGCTCCCGCCCGGCCTGTTCCGGTCCCGGGACCTGTCCGGCGCCACCGGCGTCGGGCTGATCTTCAACCTGGTGCTGTACGGCTCGCTGCTGTGCTGTCGCTCTGGCTCCAGCAAGAACGCCACGAGAACGTGCTGGCCACCGGCCTCCTGCTGCTGCCGATGAGCCTCACGGTCGGCGCCGGCTCGCTGGCCAGCGGCCGGCTGACCGCACGCTTCGGGCCGCGGCCGCCGATGATCGCCGGCCTCACGCTGGCGGCCGCGGGCACGGCCCTGCTCTCCACCGCGGGCGCCGGCACGCCGACGACAGCCATCCTCGCCGGCTCGATCCTGCTCGGCCTGGTCTCGCTGGCCATGCCCGCCATGACCGCGGCCGTGGTGGGCGCCGCGGGCCCCGAACACGCCGGGGTGGCCAGCGGCACCCTCAACGCCGCCCGCCAGTCCGGCGGGGCGCTCGGCGTGGCCCTGCTCGGCTCCCTGCTGGGCCACCCCCCGGACCTGCGCGTCCCGCTGCTGGCCGCCACCGCCGGCTACCTGATCGCGGTGGCCCTGGCGGCGGCCACCGTCCGGGGGACCGCCCGGCGATTACCATGAAGGCGGGCGGAAAGGGGACCTTTTTATACCGAACGGGCGTACTGCGTGCCCCGGTCACCACCCTTGCGTCAGGACCTGGTCGAGGGCGTCGGCGAAGAAGTCGGCGCCCGCGGTGTCCAGGCACAGCGGGGGCTTGATCTTGAGCACGCACATCCGGTCGCTGGTGGGCTGGATGACCACGCCGAGTGAGAGCATCCGGTCGCAGATGGCCATGGTCTCCTCGGTGGCGGGCTCCAGCGTGTCCCGGTCCCGGACGAACTCCACGCCCAGGTACAGACCGGACCCGTGGACGGCGCCGATCAGCTCGTGCCGTCCGGCCAGCTCCTCGAGCCGGGCCTTCAGGTACCCGCCCACCCGCGCGGCGTTGGCCTGCAGGCCCTCGTCGCGGATCACGTCCAGGACGGTCAGGCCGACGACGCTGGCCACCGGGCTGCCGCCGGTGGAGGAGAAAAAGTAGCCCGCGTCGCGGTACCGCGCGGCGATGGCACGGGAGGTGATGACCGCGCCGAGCGGGTAGCCGTTGCCCATGGCCTTGGCCACCGTGACCACGTCCGGCACCACGCCCTGCTGCTCGAAGCCCCAGAACCAGTGGCCCAGGCGGCCGTAGCCGACCTGGATCTCGTCCGCGATGGCCAGCCCGCCGCGGTGCCTGACCTCGGCGTAGACCGCGGCCAGGTAGCCGTCGGGCAGCGGCATGCCGCCGGCGTTGCCGTAGAACGGCTCGGCCAGGAACGCCGCGGGCGGCCGGCCGCTGGCCGCGAGCTCGCTGATGACCTGGACGGCGTCGATGGCGTACCGGACGGCGTCGGCGCCGCGGTAGCGCCCGCGGTAGGCGTTCGGCGCGTCGACCGCGTGCACCCAGCGGGGGCGGGTGCTCAGCGCGTTCGGGTTGTCGGCGGTGGAGGTGGAGACGGCGTCCGAGGCGTAGGTCCAGCCGTGGTAGGCCTCGCGGACGGCCACCACGTCGCGGTGCCCGGTGGTCACCAGGGCCAGCCGGATGGCCAGGTCCACCGCCTCGGACCCCGAATTGACCAGGAACACCGTATCCAGCGGGTCGGGCAGCAGACCGGCCAGCCGCTCGGAGAACTCCACCACCGAGGCGTAGTGGAACCGGGAGTTGGTGTTCAGCCGGCGCAGCTGCCGGGCCACCGCGGCCTCCAGCCGCGGGTGCGAGTGGCCCAGCACGGCCACGTTGTTGACCATGTCCAGGTAGACCCGGCCGTCGGTGGCGGCCAGGTGGTGCCGCCAGCCGCGTTCGATGCGCGGCGGGTCGGCGTAGTAGTGCTCCTGCACGGCCGCGAACGACGCGTCGCGCCGGGCCAGCAGGGCCTCGTCTCCCGGCGGAGGCGCGGGCGGCAGCCCGAGCAGCGGCGCCGGGTCCGCGGCGACCGACAGCCAGCCCGCCGCGTACTCCGGCCGGACCAGCGGCGGCACCTCCGGCGCCCCCTCGGCCCGCAGGCTCACGTGGATCGGTGTCCCGGCGGGCAGCCGGCCCGGGTGCGACACCGAGAGCACCAGGCCCCCGCCCACCTCGGCCGGCTCGAGCTCGGCCGGCCGGGCCAGCCACAGGTCGATCCCGGTCGCGACGGTGGCGGGGGAGACCCCGGCGAACGCTCGCGACTCGGTCAGCCGCGCCTCCGCGAACCTGGTGACCACAGCGTCGGCCCCGCCGTCCAGCATGGCCCGGGCCAGCCGGTCCGCCAGCCCGGGTTCGAGCCAGGCCCCCGCGTCCACGGCGTCGGACTGGGCCGACAGGTCGAGCACCTGGTACCGCGCCGAGCCCAGGTCGAGCACCGTTACCGCGGGCGCCTCGGGCGGCGGCCCGCCGACCCCGAGGTCGTCCGCGATCAGGCCGGCCATCACCTCGGCCGGCACCGAAACTGCCTGCTCGAAGGTGCGGCGCTCGTGCTCCAGGGCGCCGGTCACGTACTCGTTTCCGTCGTCGATGGCGGCCTGCTGCTCGCCGCTGACGATCAGCACGGCGGCGCGCAGCACGACCAGCGGCCACAGCGCCGCGGCCTCCTCGCCGGACAGCGGCCTGATCCGGTGGAACGCGCGCACCGCGGGCAGTATGGAGCAGGGTTCGGCCCCGGCGTGGCGCAGCACCGAGGTGACCGTGACGGCCAGCTCGCCGACCGCCCACGAGGTGGTCAGGTCGCCGAAGTCGATCACCCCGTCCGGGGTGCGCAGGCCGTGGCGGGTGGTGCAGACCAGGTTGTCGCCGCTCAGGTCGCCGTGCACCGCCTGGCGCGGCAGGTGCCCGGCGATCGCCTGAACCCGCCGCCAGGCCGCGCCGGCCGCGTCCGTGATCCGCGCCCGCAGGCCCGGGTCCGGCACGTGCTCCGCGAGCCGCCCGACCACCCGGTCCGCGTGCCGTAGGTCCCACTGCAGCACCCGGTCAAGACCGGGGTGGGTGAAGTAGCGCAGTGCCCGGCTCACCTGGCCGGCCAGCGTGCCGATCCCCGCGACCACCCGCGGGGACAGGTAGTCCTGGTCGGCGAGCGTGCCGCCGGGCAGGTAGCGGAGCACCCGGACGATGGCGGGCCCGGCCGCGGTGGGTGCCGTCACCGGCCCGTGCTGCGCGGTCGCCACCCGGAGTGCCATCCCGCTCGGGGCCGCCCCGCCCGGGCCGCTCGCAGCGGCGGCGATGTGATCCGCCGCGGCGTCCTGGGCTTCGATCTCGGTCCAGCTGAACGCCGGGTTGGCGATCTTCAGCACGCCCACCGCGGTGCCGCCCTCTTCTACCAGCAGGAAGTTGCAGTCCTGCTGGCTGCCCAGCGGCTGGGCTCGCACCGCCAGGCCGAACGAGGCCGCCATCCGTTCGGCCTCTTCGATCGTCACCAGCGGCACGGGCAGCGCGCCGTAGCGGAAGAAATCGACCCCGCCCCGAGAAGCCCCGGCCTCAGGGCGTGAAGACAATCCGGCCTACCGTGTCCCCGTCGGCGAGCCGCTGCAGTCCGGCGGCCACCTCTTGCAGCCCGAGCCGCTCGCTGACCAGCGGCTTTATCGCGCCGTCGGCGACGAGCTTGGTGAGCTGCGTGTGGC
>Ga0335081_10003803_pt1 | contig 23780 bp, 29 predicted proteins | sample Lox_Sample_35_FD_206713 | JGI IMG/M metagenome (GOLD analysis project Ga0335081, IMG submission 206713) | Soil microbial communities from Loxahatchee National Wildlife Refuge, Florida, United States - Lox_Sample_3.5 | ecosystem: Environmental > Terrestrial > Soil > Wetlands | place: USA...
GCGTCAAGCGCGGCTCCCGCGGCGGCGCCCGGGTGACCCAGCCCAGCCTGTCCGTGGCCGCCCGGTACGTGGGCCTGCTGCTGCAGGTCCAGGGCACCACGATCGCCGACGTCTACGAGGCGCGGATGGTGCTCGAGCCGGCCTGCGCCCGGCTGCTGGCCGGGCGCCGGACCAAGCAGGACCTGGTCGACCTGAACGCCTGCATCGAGGAACTGCGCGGCGCCGTCGAGGCGGCCCAGCCCGGGGCAGCACCGCCCAGTGCGCCCGAACCCGCGCTCTGGTCCAGCCAGGCCGCCCGGTTCCACGAGCTGATCATGCAGCGCTCCGGCAGCAAGACGCTGGCCGTGCAGGGCGGCGTACTGCAGGACATCGTGGCCACCCATCTCGCCATGGCGCTGTCCCCTAATCGCGCCAGGGACGACGAGCTGGCCAGCTTCCGCCGGAACGTGCGCAGCTACGAGAAGCTGGTCGCGCTGGTCGAGGAGCGGGACGGGCCCCGGGCCGAACAGCACTGGCGCGCTCACATGGAGGCGGCCGGCCAGCGGCTGCTGAGCGAGGACCTGCAGAGCCGTTCGGTCGTCGACCTGTTCTCCTGACGGGCAGGCCACGGGGAGACGATCCGGCTGGACGGCGCGATCAGGATGGCCCCGCGCTAGCCGGTTCCCGGGAACAGGGCGATCGACGCGGTGAAGGTGTGCAGGAAGTTCTGCCCGCCCACCGGCCCGAGTTCGCCTCCGCAGAAGAACCCGGCCACCGGGATCTGGCCCAACGCCTGGGCCAGCAGGCCGGTGTCGTGGTCGGGTTCGGCGAACATGCGCGTGCCGCGGCCGGTGCAGGTGAACAGCAGCGCCCCGGCCGCCGGCCGGCCGGCCAGGGCAGCGGCTTCCCGCTCCAGCGCGCGCCGCAGGTCCTCATCGGCCGAACGGGCGTCCCGCACGTGGAACTGGACGGTCTGGCCCACCTCGAGCTCGCCGCCGACCGCGATGGCTCCCGACTCGGGATCGGCGCCGGCGATGCCGCGGACCAGGAAGTCTCCCTGGCCGGGTTCGGTCCGGTACTCGTCGATGACGATGCCCAGGTGCGCGCCGCGGGCGAGCAGCTCCTGCTCCCGGCCCGGGAGCGCCGCGGCCAGTTCCCGCAGCCGCGCCAGCGGCGGCCGCCCGGCCAGCTCGATGATCAGGTTGCCGTCAGCCTGGGTGACGATGTACGGGTCCCCGACCGGGCGGCATCCCTGCGCCACCAGCGGACGGATCCCGGCCCGCGGCAGGTGAGCGCCGACGGCGCCGTGGCTGACCACCCGGTCGTCCAGGAACAGCAGGCTCTGCCCGGACCGCAGCGCGACGCTCGCCATCCCGCCCACCACCACGGCCCCCGGCACGTGCCGGTTCAGGTGGGCCAGCAGGTCACTGGCCGGGAACGTGAACGGGTCGCACACCATCAGGTGAACCCCCGGGGTGAACCGGTAGCCGCCGAACGCGCCGCCGCTCGCGGTCTGGACGAACTCCATGGCGAACGTCTCGACCGGGCCGAGGTCCGCGGCCAGCCAGAGGGAAACCGCGGGTCCGGACTCGACCTCGCGGGTGCCGCCCGCCACGGCCTGCGCCACGCATCCGATCAGCGGCACGCCGCCGGCCTGTTCGGCCACCGCCGCCACCAGGGCCGGGGCCGAGCCGGCGAAATGCGGCGAGGCGAACAGCACGGCGAACGAGGGCGGCTGCGCCCCCAGCGAGGCCCGGGCATCGGCCACGGCCTGGCGCGCCGCCGTACCGGCGTCCGCGGCCTGGACGAGGGCTCCTCCGGCCTTCACCAGACCAGGCTACCCGGATGGCTCCTGGCCGTCCCGGGAGCGGGAACGGCGCCCCGTTCGGGATATCAGGTCTGGACGAGGGAGGTGCCCTGCACCTTGATGCCCACCGGGGGCAGCGGGGACGCGGCCGGGCCGTTCACGACCGAGCCGTTGGTGATGTTGAACCTGCTGCCGTGACACGGGCAGTTGATCGTGCCGCCCGACACGCTGCCGACGGTGCACCCGGCGTGCGTGCACACCGCGCTGAACGCGTGGAACTCGCCGGATTTCGGCTGGGTGATCACGATCTTCTTGTCGGTCAGGATCTTGCCGCCGCCGACCGGGATGTCGGAGGTGCTGGCCAGCGCGACGGGCCCGGCCGGCGCGCCGGAGCCCGAGCCCGCGGGGGCGGCCGGGGCGGAGGTGGCCGGGGCGGGCTGGCTGCCGGCCACCCCGCCGCTGTTGGAGTTGTACCTGCTGCATCCGGCCAGCACGGCGGCGCACGCGGCGCCGGCGCAGGCCAGCACGGTGCGCCGGCTGGACGCGGGGACGCTGGGCTCGGCCATGGTGCAGACTCCTCAGCGCTTGACGCCGAACGTGGAAAAGAACCAGTAGGCGGACGTGAACCACAGCAGGACCAGCACCGTGAACACCACGGCGCCCACCACCGGCAGCACCCAGCCGGGCAGGCCTTTCTTGGGCAGGATCAGCATCTTGACCGTGAACGCGCCGAAGAACGCGCAGCCGAGCAGCGAGTGGATCAGGACGCGGGTACTGTAGCTCTGGAAGCCCAGCGCGTACAGGCAGTGGACCGCGACCGGCACGGCCAGCAGGAACGCGATCCGGCCCGACCAGCGGTGCAGCCCGCCGATCCAGGAGGGCGCGCTGACCCGCGGGACCTTCCCGTACATCACCAGGGCCGAGCCCACCTGGATGACCGCGAACACCGTCGCGCCGGTGGCGAGCCACGACTTCACGTAGCCCGGGCTGGAAAAGCCCGCGATGTTGATCGCGATACCCGTCGGGCTGTGCAGGCGCCCGTAGATGCCCAGGGCCAGCGCGACCAGCGCGCCGATCAGGCAGGGCACCACCAGCTTGGCCGCGCCCGAGGCGGCGCTCGGCGGTGGCAACGCGTCTTGCCGTGTGGTCATCGTGGTCTCCGTTGTGCTGGCCGGAAGTTACTGCTGGTCAGAATCCGCTGCCCGTGGCGCCGCTGATCGCGGTGGCGTGCAGGACGACGTCGCCGTCCTGCGCGGTACCCGTCGCCACGTCGAGATCAGGCGCCCGGGTCGCCGACGGCGCCGCCGAGTCGGCGTCGGATTCTATGGAGCCGACCTTCGTGCCGTTGGACAGCACGATCCAGCCGGCCTTGACGGTGGCGCCGCGCACGAGTGCGGTGGCCTGGTACAGGCCCGACGGCTTGTGCACGGCGCCCACCGCGAAGCTGTAGTCGGTGCCGTGGGCGAGGACGTCGCCGGTCACCTTGCCGAAGTCGTAGATCGCGCTGAGGTGAGCGTTGTTCTTGCCGGTCATGATCAGCACGCCGTTGGCCGCGGTGCCCTTGTACCACGCTTCGATGGCCGAGCCGTTGCAGACGTACGCGATCGCCTGGCCGTCGTGGATCGAGATCGCGATCGAGGCACCGCCGCCCTGCACCCGGCCCGCGTAGTCGGCCCTGGTCGGGGCGGTCACCACGGCCGGGGCTGGCTGGGACGGGGATGCCGCTGATGGCGTGGCCGTAGCCGACGCCGGTGCTGGCTGCGTGGCCGCGCTGGAAGCCGCGGGAGGCGTGGCGGCCGCGTTGTAGCCCGCCGGCGTCTTGGAGGGTGTCGACAGCATGCTGGCGATCAGCAGGACGATACCGAGTGCGGCACCGGTCAGCAGCGTGATCAGCGGCGTGTTACGTCTCATGTCCCGTCCTACGCAGCCTAGGGCCTGGCGGGTTCACATTCGCCCGGCGGATCTGGTCTGTCGTGACTGCCGGGCACCAGGCCTGCCCCGCGTGGAACCGGCATGAGGTCAGAACGGGCACTGCTTCCCCCCTGCCAGATCCTTTGCTACCTGACAAGTTAGAGACAAGAACCCGGCTGCAGATACACCGACACGGCACAAGAGTGCAACAAATTGCGAGCTGGCTACGGCGCGGAGGCCGCCTCGGTGGTTAGCCGATGCGCTCGACGATGGTGGCGTTGGCCATGCCGCCGCCCTCGCACATGGTCTGCAGGCCGTACTGAATTCCCTGGGCCGCCATGTGGTGGACGAGCGCGGTCATCAGCCGGGCGCCGGACGCGCCGAGCGGGTGACCTATGGCGATGGCCCCGCCGCCCGGGTTGAGCCGGGCCGGATCGGCGCCGGTCTCGGCCAGCCAGGCCAGCGGCACCGGGGCAAACGCCTCGTTGACCTCGAACGCGCCGATGTCGCCGGCAGCTCGACCGGGGCGATCTGGCCGGCCAGCCGGCCCTCGTCGGTCGCGGCGGCCAGCTTGGCGTGCGAGGCGCTGGAGAACTCGTCGAGCCGGTCGCGGGACAGGCCCCACTTCTCGGCCATCATCTCGGCGCCGATACCCTGGTTGAAGGTGACGCCGTAGCGCTCGCGGACCTTCTGGCCGCCCGGGCGGCCCAGGTCCTTGAACATGGCCATCGCCCCGAGCGGCACCGCGCTCATCATCTCGACGCCGCCCGCGATGGCCACGTCGTACTGGCCCGAGACCAGCCCGGCCGCGGCGAAGTGGATGGTCTGCTGGGACGAGCCGCACTGGCGGTCCACGGTGGTGCCCGGCACCGACTCCGGCCAGCCGGCCGCCAGCACGGCCATCCGGCCCACGTTGCCGGCCTGCTGGCCGACCTGCTGCACGCAGCCTCAGATCACGTCATCGACTACGGCGGGGTCGAAGCCGTTCCGCGCCACCAGCGCGGTCAGCACATGGGCCGAAAGGTCCACGGCGTGGACCGCGGCAAGTGAGCCGTTCCGCTTGCCGACCGGCGTGCGTACCGCGTCGACGATGACGGCGTCACGTGCTGACATGCTGACCTCCAGGGCCTAAACAGTTTACTTATTCAGACTAACAACCGGCTGGGCGAGGCGCCAGGGCCGGCCGGGAGGGCGGATACCCGGCCCGTTCGGGATCATTGGCTACGGGTCCGGCCGCCCGGATCTTCCCGTCGTGAACCGGCCCCGCGCTCATGCCCCGGCCAGACAGCGACACTGCCTCAACGATCGGCCCGTCTGAAGGAGCAGTCATCGCGTTCCGGTTGGCGAGCGCGGACGCGTGGTCTAGCCTGCTGTGACTATGGCCGGTGTAGCTGGTTCCGGTAACGCGGCGTGCGGGCACTCCGTGCCGCCGGGATCTTGGTTCTGCCCGGTCTGCGGGCAGCTGGCCGCCGACGTCGCCGCGCCGTCCCTGCCGTCGACGGCGCCGTTGCCCGTGGTCTCCGCCCCGCCGCGGTCCATATTGGGGGCGCCGGTATCATCCGAGGCCGCTCCGCTGCCGCAACCAGAACCCCCGCCCTGGGAGTCCTGGTATGCGCCTCGGCGTCCGCTGCCCCCGCCGCCAGATCCGCCAGCAGGTCCGCTGCCCTGGCCGTCACCGGACGGTGTGCAACCGCTCGCCGCCCCGGATGCGGCGCGGGCAGCTGGCCTGAACCCGGCGCCGCCTGACGACTCGCCCGCGACGATGCTCGGCGGCTTGCGGATGGCGCCCGTTCCAGACGGCCCGCGGCGCCCCCGCCGCCCGCTGGTCCCGGTGATCGTGGCCGTCGCGCTCGTGGCGGTCGTGGCCGGGATCGTCATCTTCCGGGCTCATTCGGGTAGCACTGCCGCCAGCGGCAGCACCACGCCGTCTGCCTCGTCGCAGGACGCGCGGCGGCAGGCGGCGGTGCAGCTGTCCGGGCTGCTGGCGCTCAGCGTCACCGACCGGGCCGCCGTCGTCGACGCGGCCACGGACGTGCGCGGCTGCGGCCCCTCCCTGCGCCAGGACGCGCGGACCTTCGCCAGCTCAGCCAGCTCCCGGCAGCGCCTGCTGACCCGGCTCGGCAGCCTGCCCGGCCGTTCCCTGCTGCCCGCCACGATGCTGCAGGACCTGACCAGTGCCTGGCAGGCCTCCGCCGAGGTGGACACCGATCTTGCCCGGTGGGCACAGGACATGATCAGCCGCGGCTGCCACCACAACGGCCGATCCGACGCCGGCCTGCGGGCCTCCTACGCTCCAGAGAGCCAGGCCGCCGCGGGCAAGCATGCGTTCGCCAGCCGCTGGAACCAGGTCGCCAGGCGATACGGCCTCACCACCTACCAGCCGAGCCAGCTCTAGAACGCAGCGCGGAGGCGAGCACGAAGGCGCCGGCCAGGGCGCCCGCGCCGCCGATGACAAAGGTGGCCCGTGGCCCGGTGAGCGCCACGAGCGGGCCGGCGATGACGTAGGAGAGCGCCGACCCCAGCTGGGCCCCGCCGTACACGATGCCGAACATCCGTCCCAGCATGTGGCCTGGCACCCACTCCTGGACCAGCGTGTCGGTGCCCACCAGATCGGCGGTATTGCCTGCGCCGGCCACCGCCTGCCCGGCGCAGGCCACCGCCGCTGACGGCGCGATCCCGGTCAGGACCATGCCGACCGCTCCCGCCACGACGCCGCCGGTCAGCCAGAACGCCGCCGGCCTGGTGTTGGCCTTGACGGTCAGCGCCAGCGACGCGGTGACCATCCCGGCCCCGAACGCCGCCGAGATCACGCCGTACTCGGCCGCCGGCCCGTGCAGCGCCTGCCGGACCAGGAAAACCAGGGCGACGTTGTCCATGGCGGCGAACGTCACGAAGATGACAGTGCCCAGGACAAGGCCCCGGACGGCCGGGTTTTCCCGGGCGTACCGCAGCCCCGATACGGTGTCGGCGAGCAGGCCGGGCCTGGCTTGCGGGGCCGGCCGCTCCAGCGGCGCCAGCGGGCCGAGGCCGGCGAGCAGCAGCGCGGAGACGCCGAACGACGCGGCGTTCACGCCGAACGCGGCGGATACCCCGGTGATCCCGGCCAGGATGCCGCCGATCGCCGGGCCGGCGATGATCTGCAGGTTCATCGCGAGGCTGAGCAGCGCGTTGGCCTGGCTGCGGCGCTCCGCCGGCACCAGGCGGCGGACGGCGCTTTTCCCGGCTGGTGCGCCGAACGTCGCCAGCAGCGAGGCGAGGATCACCAGCGGCAGCAGCGCCGGGAGGGACGGCCGGGTCACGGCCAGGATCGCATAGATGACTCCCTGCCCGGCCTCACAGCCGGCCAGCATGCGGCGCTGGTCCACCCGGTCGGCGACCGCCCCGGCCAGCGGCCCGGCCAGCAGCGGCAGCGCGGTGCCGATCAGCACGAGGCTGACCGCGCCGGGGCCGGACGAGGCCACGAACAGCACGAGCGCGATCCGGCCCACGCCAGCGCCGGTCGAGGAGATCGCCTTGCTCAGCCAGAGATAGCGGAAGCGGGGCAGGTCGCGCAGGAGAGTCACGGCTTCATGGTGAGGGCAGGGTAAGGTGAGGACACTTATTTCGGCTCCAGCCGAAACGAAAGGCACTCGGTGACCCTGCTCCTGCGGTTCCGTTCGGAGGACCTGCTGCAGTGCCGGTTCGCGATCTCCCCGCTGAACGAGACGGCCGACGCGCTGCGGTCGCTGTCCCGGCCCGGCGCGGCCGCCTACCACCTGCCCTGGCAGCGCCAGGCCCGCGAGCTGGTCCCCGGCCTGGGCATCGAGCCGCTGCTGGCGATCCTGGCGGTGCACGGGTACCAGCCTGATTTCATCAACCCGGCCCCGGACAGCCCGTTCACTGAGATCGGCGCCGAGCTCGACCGGGTTCGCGCGACCTCGCCGGAGAAGGTCGCGGCGGAACTAGCCGAGTGCCTCGGTCCTGACTGGGACGCTCAGCAGCGGAACGGCGGCCCGGCGGCAGTACGCGACCTGCTCGCGGACATGCTGCGGCGAGCGTGGTCGGCGCTCATCGAGCCATGGTGGCCCCGGCTGCGCGACGTGCTCGACGCCGACATAACCTACCGCGCCCGGCGGCTCGCGGATGCCGGAGTCGCCGCCGTGCTCAGCGAGCTTGACCCGAAGGTGTCCTGGAAGGACGGCGCGGTCAGGTTCGGCATCGCCGACTCGCGGGAGATCGACCTGTCCGGCACCGACCTCGTGCTGATCCCCAGCGTGTTCGCCTGGCCGGGCGCCGCGGTGAGCTTCGACCCGCCTGCCGTCATCTACCCGGCGCGGGGGATCTACGGGCTCTGGCAGCAGGGCCCGCGCTCCAGCGAGGATCTCGTCCGGCTCGTCGGCCGGACCCGGGCGGCCTTGCTGACCGCCCTCGCCGCGCCAGCCTCAACCACCGGCCTGGCCGCCCGCACCGGGATACCAGTCAGCAGCGTGAGCGAGCACCTGGGCGTCCTGCGCGCGAACGGGCTGGTGTCCACCACCCGAACCGGCCGCTTCCTCGTCCACCACCGCACCACCCTGGGCCTGGCGCTGGCGGGTGACTAACCGCGACGCTGCCTGGCGCGCTTACAGCACGAAGTCGTTCTCGCTGATCACCTGCACGCCGAGCGCACGGCGGGCCTTGTCCGGATCGTCGACGCTGAGAACGGCGAAGAACAGGTCGTCGGAGACGCGGACCGGCACCAGCAGGTCGGCGTTGACGCCGGCGTCGGCGAGCTTGCGGAACGTGGTCGCGCCCGCGCCGGGCTGGTTTTCCATCCTGATGGTCAGCGCCGGACGCCTCGCGTACCCGATGCCGGCGCCGACCAGCGCCGTCTCGGCGCCGACCTCGTCATTGGCGATGAACGCCACCGTGCCGTCTTCCCCACGGCTGGTCGCGCACAGGATCAGGTTGACGCCGCGGCCGGCCATCGCCTCGCACAGCCGGGCAAGCTCGCCGGGCTGGTTCTTCAGGTCCACGGTGAACACGCTCATCTGGCGCTCCTCGGTCCGCGGCGCAGGGTCGGGCCCGCACTAGTGCGAGCTTATCTCGCGATGATGCGGGCCCGGCGTGACCCGATCTCCCGTCGTGGAAGAGTTGCTCCCGGGGTCTGTTACCTGTCTGGCGACGGAGGCGCACATGAGCATCGCGGATCTTCCCCGCCCGATCGGATACGTCCTCGGCGGCGGAGGAAGCCTGGGCGCGGTGCAAGTGGGGATGCTGCAGGCGCTCGGCGAGCACGACATCGCCCCCGGCATCGTGGCCGGCACCTCGGTCGGGTCGCTGAACGGCGCGGTGGTGGCGCTCGACCCGGCCAGCGCCGCGAACCGGCTGTCACACGCCTGGCCCAAGATCGCCCGCGAGCGGGTATTCCCCGGCGGCCTGCTCACCCAGGCCCGCCATCTGCAGCACACCAAGACGCACCTATTTCCCGCCACCGGGCTCGCGGCGGTCATCGACGACTTCATCGGGGCCGACGCCACGTTCGAGGACCTGGCCCTGCCGTTTGCCGCGGTCGCCACGGACATCGCCACCGCCCGTCCGCACGTCATGCGCGACGGGCCGCTGCGGCCGGCCCTGCTGGCCAGCGCGGCCATCCCTGGCATCTTCCCGCCGGTGCGGTCGGGGTCACAGCAGCTCTACGACGGCGGCCTGGTCGCCAACGTCCCGATGCGCCAGGCCCTGGCGATGGGTGCGCGGTCGCTGGTCGTGCTCGACTGCAACTTCCCCGGCCACGTCCCTGGCCCTCCGGCCACGATCGCCGAGGTGCTGTTCTACACCGCGACGGTGACCATGCGCGGCCAGGCGGTCCTGGACGCACCGATCGCCGCCGCCGAGGTTCCCGTCATCTACCTGCACGGCCCGGAACCCCACCCGGTGTCACCGCTGGATTTCCGCCGGACCAGTCTGCTCATGGAGACCTCCTACGAGGCGGCCCGGGCGTTTCTGGCCGACCTGGAGGTCACCGGCCCGGGGCTGTACGGCTCCCCGTGACCGCCGGCTTCGCACATCGCGCTCCACGGCCGGGCTGGTGAGGACGACGAGCCGCTGGGTCGCCCGGGTCATCGCGACGTAGCGGCCGGCCGCTCCCTCGATGCCGGTGCCGAACGTCTCCGGATCGACGAGAACGACCAGGTCGAACTCGAGCCCCTTCGACAGCTCCGGGGGCAGCGACCGGACGCGGGACGTCGCCTGGAACCCCGGGTCGCCGATGACGCAGGCGATGCCGTCGGCGTGCGCGGCGAGCCATGCGTCCAGGACCGGGCCCAGATCCGAGGCGGGTCCGTGTACGACAGGCACGCCGGTGCTGCGGATGGAGACCGGCACGTTGGCGTCCGGGAGCACGGCCCGGATGACCGGTTCGGCCTCCGTCATGACCTCTTCCGGCGTCCGGTAGTTGATGCTCAGCGAGGCCTGGCTGATCTGGTCGAACCCGATCCGTTCGAGCCGTTCTGGCCACGACTCGGTGAACCCGTGCCTGGCCTGGGCGCGGTCCCCGACGATGGTGAAGCTCCGGGACGGGCAGCGGAGCAGCAGCATCTGCCATTCCGCGTCGGTCAGTTCCTGGGCCTCGTCCACGACGATGTGCGCGAACGGGCCGGCCAGCCGGTCCGGATCGGTACCGGGCAGCGCGGCCTCGTTGACCAGGGCATCGGCGAAGTCCTCGCCACGCAGCATCGTCACCAGGCCTACGCCGTATTCGTCGTCCGCGGCCTCGATCAGGTTGTCGATGACCTTGGCCATCTCCTCGCGCTCGGCGGCGACGGCCGCGTCACGCCGGTGCTGACGCCGGGCCGCCTCCGGGTCGCCGAGCCGCTGCCGCGCCGCGTCCAGCAGCGGCAGGTCGGACACCGTCCAGGCCCGGGCGTCCCGGCGCTGCAGCCTCCGGACGTCCTCCGCGCTGAGCCAGGGCGCGCACAGGCGCAGGTAGGCGGCTACCGTCCACAGGTCTGCGACCAGGTCGGCCGCTTCGAGCAGCGGCCACGCCCGGCTGAATGTCGTCCGCAGCTCCTCGTTCCGCCGCAGCGACCTGCGGAGCAGGTGCTCCGGGGCGTCGCCTTGGTGCTTGTCCATCAGGATCGCGATCAGCTCATCCCAGATCTGGCCGCGCGCCTCGTTGTGCGGCGTGCCTGGGTCCGGGGCTTCGAACGCCTCGGCCCAGTCGCCGGCGCTCAGCCAGATGTCGGACCAGGGGGTCTCGACCGTCATCGGCTTGGCGGGCGGCTTCTCGTAGAACCTGACCGCCGCTTCGATCGCCGTCACCATGTCCGCGGACGATTTCAGGCGGGCCACGTCCGGGTCGGCCTCGGTCGTGGCCGCGGCCCCCTCGGCGACGAGGTCCCGCAGGGTGCAGGTCTGCACGCCCTCCTCGCCGAGGCTGGGGAGCACGTCGGCGACGTAGGCGAGGTAGGGCTGGTGCGGACCGACGAACAGCAGGCCGCCCCGGCGGTGACCGAGGCGGGGATCGGAGTAGAGGAGATAGGCGGACCGGTGCAGGGCGACGACGGTCTTCCCGGTACCGGGACCGCCGTCGACGATGAGGGCGCCGCGGGATCCCGCGCGGATGATGGCGTCCTGGTCGGCCGCGATGGTGCCGAGCACGTCCTGCATCCGGTCCGACCGGCTGCTACCCAGGCTGGCGATGAACGCGGACTGGTCGTCGAGCGCGGCGTGCCCCTCGAGCCCGTCCGAGGTGAACACCTCGTCCCAGTAGTCGCTGATCCGGCCGCGAGTCCAGCGGTACCTGCGGCGGCTGACCAGGCCCATCGGGTTGGCATGGGTCGCCCCGAAGAACGGCTCGGCCGCGGGGGAGCGCCAGTCGACCAGCAGCCGGCGCCCGGCCCGGTCCACCAGGCCGAGCCGTCCGATGTACACGGGCTCGGGGTTGCCTTCCCCGACGATATGCCCGAGGCACAGGTCAAGGCCGAAGCGGCGCAGGGTGCGCAGCCGGGCCGTCAGCTTGTGGATCTCGATGTCCCGGTCCATCGCGTTCTGGCCGATGCCGCCGGGCGCCTTGAGCTCGGCATCGAGGCGGTCGGACAGGTCGGCGATCGACTGCTCGAGACTCTCCGCGATGGCCGCGAAGTGCCGCTCGTCGCCGGCGATCAGCGCCGGGCCGGCCTTGGCGGCGAGCCGGCCGGGAAGGTCGAACGCGCTGGCCGTCATGGAGTTCACGTCATCAGCCCCGTTTCCGTACGTTTGAGCCCCGGCCTGCGATTCTGCATCATGACCCGGGTCTTGCCGCAAGCCCCCGGGTGCGCTATAGATTGAAAGTGGAGAGGAGTGGTTTCCTCTCCTTCTTGGTTCTCGGCCGGCGGCTAGATCTCATCCCATGGGCAGCCGTCGATTGCGGCCGCGATGACGCCGGTGAAGGCGTCGTCCTGGGGAATCATCAGGTCGTCGACCCGGTGCAGGTCCAGACCGCGCGCTCGGCCACCGCGCACCTGCATCGCGGTGAAATGACCCCACCCCTCGTGTTCCAGCAGGGACACCGCCGCCTGGTCGGCTTCGCGGCCGTTGACCTCGATCGTGACGTAATCGCCAGGCATCCGGCAGGCCTCCCACGTGAGCTGCGAAACAGCAGGCTACTCAGCCGGGCGGCGCCCGGCGGACGCTGGCCGCGGCCCGGGCGATCTGCGCGATGTCAGCGGGCCGGACCCGGCAGCACCCGCCGACGATCTGCGCTCCGGCTGCGATCCACTGGCCCGGCAGCGCGGGACGGTAGCGGGACCGTCCCGTCCAGGCGCGCCGCCGGGCGTCCCACTGCTCCCCGCTGTTGGGATACACGATCACCGGCTTGCCGGTCACCTCCCGGGCGACGGCTATGGCCGTGAGTACCTCAGACGGCGCGCTGCAGTTGACCCCGGCCGCCACGACTTCCGGCACGCTGGCGGCAACCCCGAACGCCTCGGCCAGGGGCTGCCCGGCGCGGGTGCGCCCGGCGGCGACGCTGTAGCTCAGCCAGGCCGGGATCCCCAGCCCGGCGATCGCGGTCATCAGCGCCTCGGCCTCGTCAATATCGGGCACCGTTTCCAGCGCCAGCACATCGGGGCGAGCCTCGGCCAGTACCTCCAGTCGCGGCCGGTGCCACGCCGCCAGTTCCCGCACGCTGCGCCCGTAACGCCCCCGGTACTCAGACCCGTCGGCCAGGGCCGCGCCATACGGCCCGACCGAGGCGGCCACCCACCGTGCCCGCCCGTCCCCGGCCAGCTCGGCCTGCGCGGCCCGCGCCAGATCGATGCTGCGCCGCATCAGCCCGGCCGCCTCGCGGCGGTCAAGGCCCCGGCGCGCGAACCCCTCGAACGAGGCCTGATAGCTCGCCGACGTCGCGATCTGTGCCCCCGCCCGGAAGAACGCCAGGTGCGCGTCCCTGATCTGCCCAGGCGCATCCATCAGCAACCGCGCCGACCACAGCGGGTCCGAGACGTCGTTCCCCCGCGCCTCAAGCTCGGTCGCCAGGCCGCCATCGGCCACCAGCACGGTGTCATCCGGCACGAAGAAGCTCACCACGTCACCACGGCCCTTTCTGGCGCAGGCCGTTCCAGCTCGGCATCAGCGCCGTTCCAACCCGGAATGCGATATTCCCACCGGAACGGATGGCGCGCAGCTGGGAAGCGCTGTCACCGGACATCCCAAGGAGGACTGACATGTTTCGCATTCACCCCAGGATGCTGCTCAAAGCGGCGCTTGTGCCGGCGGCGCTGCTGATGGCCGCCGGCGGAGCGCAGGCGGCGTCCGCCAGCCAGGCTGCCCCTAGCGCGAGCGTAACGAGCGGCTTGCATGCCGCGCCCGCGCAGGACAGTTACTACACGATGCGGCTCAGCCCGTCGTCGGTCACGGTCCAGGCGGGGCACCGGACCAGGATCATCATCTCGTTCCGGGCCCCGGCCGATCTGTACGGCACCGCGGTGACCCTGAGCGTCAGCGGCCTGCCGAGCGGCGTCACGGCGTCGTTCTCGCCGTCCACGGCCACCATCGGCGGCCTCTCGGTCCTGACCTTGACCGCCGCACCCTCCAGCGCGGCCGGCGCGTTCGCGGCCACCGTCACCGCGATGACGCTGAGCAGCGATCCCATCGGCACCTCGACTCCGCTCGGCCTCACGATCAGCGCGCCCTGACCTGGGCCATGTGCCGCGTTCCGGGTTAGGCAGGCACCGCCCGAGCAGATGCGCCTGCCTGCCCGGGATCATTCGCGTTCCACCACGCGAAGCCCGCGTTGCGGCGTCCACGACTCGATGACCAGCAACGTCGCCTCCGGGTTCAGCCGGGTGACGGCGACCTCGGAAATGTCGGCACGAAACAGGTCTCCGTCATTTCCTTCGCCGACCGGTCCGGCGGGAACCGCGCGCCCGGCGATCTTCGCCTCGCCCGGCCACTGCGCCTCCTTACCGTCTGGCGGGTGAAACGTCGGGCCATGCAGGGCGAACCTCGGATCCCGGCGCAGATCCGCGCCCTTGCGCGCCCCCGGCATCGACCCGAACCTGAGTTCCCCGTCGGCGAACTCGCACTCGATGCCCGAGATCCGTGGTGAGCCGTCGGCCCGCAACGTCGCGATCGTCTTGTGCCTGCCCGCGTCGAACAGCCGCCGCACCCGCGCCGCGAACTCGGGCTCCGCCTGCTCCACGTCCCTCCACGCTGCCATAGCCGCAGTATGCGCCCGACGGCTGCGGACGCACCGGCGAACGGACGGGTAAGGTCGTGCTCGTGGACGGCATCCATGACCTGGGTGGCATGCAGGGCTTCGGAGAGGTGGGCTATTCGTCGGCCGAGCCCGTTTTCCGCCACCGCTGGGAGGCGATGGCCCGGGCGCTGCTGGTCGTTGTGGCTGGGGCAGCCGGGGCCAGCGGGGGCGAGTTCCGGCACTCGATCGAGCGCATGGAGCCGGGCCACTACCTCACGTCGAGCTACTACGAGCACTGGCTCACCGCGGCGGCCACGCTGGCGGTCGAGCATGGGCTGGTGACCCATGCCGAACTTGAGGCGCGCGCGGGCGGCCGGTTCCCGCTGAGCGGGCCGGTGCTCGCGCTACCGGTCGCTGACGCCGGCCCGGACGTGGACGCGCCGCGCTTTGCCGTAGGCGATCACGTGCGGGTCCGCGAGTGGCACCCGCCCGGCCATACCCGCTGTCCGGGCTACGTGCGCGGCAAGACCGGGACGGTGGTGCGGCTGGACGGTATCTATTCGGTGCCGGATATCGAGGCTCACGGCACCGCCCGCCGCCACGAGCCGACCTATTCGGTCCGGTTTGACGCCGCGGACCTGTGGCGGGACGGCCAGCGCGGCGTGCGGGTGCACGCCGATCTGTGGGACAGCTACCTGGAGCGATCATGACCGCCGGGGGGCATCACCCGGCTCCGGTGTCGCCGGCTGAGCAGCGGGTAGCGGCGCTGGAGGCGCTGCTGACCGAGCGAGGGCTGGTGCCTGACGGGTTCATCGAGGAGATCACCCGCCGTTATGAGTCCGAGATAGGCCCGATGAACGGTGCGAAGGTGGTGGCCCGGGCCTGGACAGATCCGCGGTACAGACAGCGCCTGCTGGCTGACGGAACGGCCGCGATCGGCGAACTCGGCTTCGGCGGGCCCGAAGGCGATCACATGGTGGTCGTGGAGAACACGCCCCGCGTCCACAATGTCATCGTGTGCACGCTGTGCTCGTGCTATCCGTGGCCAGTCCTAGGGCTGCCACCCGCCTGGTATAAGGACCCCCCGTACCGGGCCCGGATGGTCCGCGAGCCCCGGAAGCTGCTCGCCGAGATGGGCTGCCAGCTGCCCGATGACGCCGAGATCCGGGTGTGGGATTCCTCCGCCGAGGTTCGCTATCTCGTGCTGCCCGAGCGGCCGCCGGGGACCGAAGACATGACGGAGGCAGAGCTGGCCGGCCTGGTCACCCGGGACTCGATGATCGGCGTGTCCCGGCTGTGAGCACACCGCTGAGCCTGCAGGACCTGGACCTGCCCCGCCGCAATGGCGAGCTCGCCTTCGACGCACCCTGGCAGAGCACGGTGTTCGCGCTGGCGGCCGCGGTCATCGAGCACGCATTCGGCGGTGACCGAGAGCCATTCCGGCAGCAGCTCATCGCGGCCATCGCGGCCGACCCGGACCGCCCCTACTGGGAAAGCTGGACGGCCGCGCTCGAGGTGCTGGCGCAGACCCTGCCCGACCAGCCCAGGCCCTGACGCAGCGGCCGGCGAGGTCAGTGGTCGTGAGCTTCGGCCGCGGTACTGACGCGAGGCGTACGGAGCCTGAGCCACAGGAGCAGCAGCGCCAGCGGCACCACCAGGCCGCCGATGCCGTAGACGACGAATGCGGCGAGGCTGTCCTGGTGCCGGACCAGCCACCCGAAATTCTGGCCGAAGAACCCGGTGACGAAGGTCAGCGGCAGGAAGATGGTGGCCAGCACGGTGAGCTGCTCGACGGTGGCGTTCTGCTGGACGCTGATCTTGTTCTGCTCGACCGATATCACCGCCATGTTGGCCTCCAGCACCGTGCCCAGCAGGTCACGCTGGGCGGCGACCTCCTCGTTGACCAGCTGCAGGTGGTCCTGGACGTCCCGGACGTACGGCTGCAGCGCGGGGGCTTCGGTCGCGCGCTCGACGGTGGCGACCACGGCGAGCAGCGGGTGGACGGCACGGTAGAAATCGGTGGCCTCGCGGCGCAGCGAGTAGATCCGCTCGGTCGGGGCGGCGGCACCGGAGAACACGGTCGCCTCGATCTGGTCGATGTCGTGCTCGAGCCCGGCGACCACCGGTGCATAGTCGTCCACCACCTGGTCCAGGATCGCCTACAGCGCCGATGGGCTGCCCGCCGCCAGCAGCTCCGGCCGCTGTTCCAGCCGCTGCCTGGCGCCGCGCAGGTCGCTGGCCGCGCCCTGCCGCACCGTGATCACGAAGGCCGGCGCGAGGAAGATGCTGATCTCGCCGAACTCGACTTCCTCGGCGGCGTCGTCATAGCGTGCGGTGCGCAAGATGACCAGCCGCACGTCCTGGTCGTAGCTTTCGAGCTTCGGCCGCATGTGAAAGTTCTGCGCGTCCTCGACCGCACCGCGCCTGTGGCCGTCCTGATAGTGAGCACAGTCAATGATCATGTCCGGGAACCTCCTTGCCGGCAGCCGGGACAGATATCCGCTACACAGCATGGCTGAATCCGGCGATCAGATGAACACCGGGTGAACCGCACGCGACGACCCGTGGTCGTCAGATGTCGAGGTGTTCCTTCCCCGCGCGCATGCCGGACAGCAGGCGCTCGACGCCTTCCCGGGACAGGGAGCGCTGCCACTCGCCGAGCGTGCCCCGCACGACGAACCCGCCGACCACGGGTTCCACCGAGGTGACCATGGCCCCGCCGGGCAGCGCGGGCAGCGACATGCTGAAGGTAGGGGACCACAGGGCCAGGCGCAGGTCGCCCAGGTGCAGGGCGCGCGGGCGGATGTGGATGGACCGGCCCTCCGCACCCGTCTCCACCTCGAGCCGGGCCCACGGCGCGCCGATCACTCCGACCCGCGGGACGCCGTCGTGCAGCACCAGTTCGAGCTGGGGTGACACGGTGGCCAGCCAGCGGGACGCGGCGGCAGCCGGCATGAACCCCTCGCAGAGCACCGGCGCGGCCACGAGCACCGGCCGCGTGCCCGGCCGCAGGTGCACGTTCCTGACCGATATCTCCATCCGCTCGAACTGGTAGCCAGCCCAGTCGACGTCCCGGGCCAGGATGCGGGCCTGACCGTACTGGCCGATGATCCGGGCGAGGTCCGAGCCCTCCACCGAGATGTCCTCAAGGATCAGGGTCAGGTCGCCCTCGGGAAACCGGAACGTCCGCTTCTTGCCGGTCAGCCAGGTCCTGGCCGCGTCTACCAGCAAGCCGAACGGGTCGCCGGGCAGCGTCCGCGGCTGCGGCAGCCCGAGCGAGGCAGCCGCCGCAGACGACGCGGAGAGCATTCCGGCGACGCTTCGCCGCCACTCATCGACCCAGGACCGGTCGAACGGCCACCAGTCAGCCATAGGCCAATGCTGACACAGCCTCGGGCTTGTCCGCGCTCACCCCGGCTCGCGTTCGTGACCGGCCTGGATGCGCAGGCCCCGGTAGGCCTCGGAGGCGGGGATCTCGCGGTTCAGCACCCGGTACACCTCCCGGCATACCGGCATCTCCACGTTATGGCGTTCGGCCAGCTCGTGCACTGTGAAGGCGGTACCGACGCCCTCGGCCACGGTGCGGGTGCCGCCGAGGATCTCGTCCAGCGTCTTGCCCGCGCCGAGCTGCTCGCCGAGCGTGCGGTTGCGGCTCAGCGGGCTCATGCAGGTGGCGATCAGGTCGCCCAGGCCGGCCAGGCCGGCGAAGGTCGCCGCCTCGCCGCCCATCGCGACGCCCAGCCGGGTGAGCTCGGCCAGCCCACGGGAGACCACCGCGGCCCGGGTGTTGTCGCCCACGCCGAGGCCCTGGGCGATGCCGGTGGCGATCGCCACCACGTTCTTGAACGCCCCGCCGAGCTCGCAGCCGATCACGTCGTGGTTGGTGTAGATCCGGAACAGGCCGCGCTGCATGACCGACTGCAGGGCACGGGCCACCGCGAGGTCCCCGGTCGCGATGACGCTGGCCGCGGCCTGGCCGGCCATGATCTCCTTGGCCAGGTTCGGCCCGGTCAGGGCGGCGGGCGGATGGCCAGGCAGCTCCTCCCTGATGAGCTGGGTCATCCGCAGCAGCGAGCCGCGCTCGAACCCCTTGGCCAGGCTGACCACCGGGATCCACGGCCGCAGGTACGGGCGGACGTCGGCCAGGATGGCCCGGAACCCGAGCGTGGGCACCCCGACGACGAGCAGGTCGGTGTCGTGTACGGCCTTCTCCAGGTCGGCCGTGGCCTTGAGGTTGGACGGCAGCGCGAACCCGGGCAGGTAGCGCGAGTTGGCGTCCCGCTCGTAGATCTCCCTGGCCAGCTCCGGGTCACGGGCCCAGACGGTGCAGTCGTGGTGTCCAGCCATCAAGGACGCGACGGTCGTTCCCCAGGACCCGGCGCCGAGTACCGCGATTCGCATGCCCACCATGATCGGACCAGAACCGGGCCGATGACCAGCCCCGGACCGTGGCATCGGGCACAATGATCCCTCAGTGGAGCTAGCCGAGGGAGGGCGGATGACGGGACGGGCACTATCCGGCCGCAGGATCGTCGTGCTGGGCGGGACCGGCGGGCTCGGCCACGCGGTCACCGAGCGGTTCCGGGACGACGGCGCGTCGGTGCTGGTCGCCGACGCCAGGGAGCCGCGCGAGGGCAGCCGCCACGAGGGCGTGGAGTACCTCACCGCGGACGTGCTCGACGAGGCCAGCGTGGCGGCGGCGTTCGCGACATCCCCGCCGCCGCAAGCCATCGTCAACCTGATCGGCGGGTACACCCCGCCGCAGCCGCTGTCCGGGCTCGACGTCTCGGTACTGCGGCAGCAGCTCGAGCTGAACCTGGTGACCGCCGCGATCGTCACCAAGCACGCCATGCCGGTGCTGGCCGCACAGGGCGGCGGTGCGCTCGTGCTCGTGTCCAGCCGGGTGGCGGTGGAGAAGGGCGAGAACGGGTTCGCCTACAGCGTGAGCAAGCTCGGGGTGGTGCGCCTGGTCGAGGCGGCGGCGGCGGAGGGCCGCGAGCAGGGGGTGCGGGTCAACTGCATCATGCCGAGCATCATCGACACCCCGGCCAACCGGGCGGCGCTGCCGGACGCCAAGCACCACCGGTGGCCCAAGCCGGCCCAGCTGGCCGCCGTGCTCGCCTTCCTCGTCTCTGACGACGCCGTCCTCATCTCCGGGGCGGCCATCCCGGTCTACGGCCAGGCCTAACACGCGCGATCGTGGCCAGTCCGTCGACGGACTGGCCACGATCGTGAGGGTAGGTGAGCCTGGACCGGGGCGCGGGCACCGGCGGGCTCAGTTAGTCGGCTATTTCCAGGGCGCCGCGGAGCGCCGCGGCGCGACGCCACGCCTCGACCATCCGGCGTTCGGCCCTGCTCGCGTGCCGCCTGGCCCGGCGGAGCGCCCGCAGCCTGCGGGAGAAACGCAGTTGCTGGGCTTCAGCTAGGTAGCTGCGCGCTCGTTCGCGCGCCAGCAGTTCGGGGAACATGTCTGACCACTCCATCGTGTGCATTGTGTGCGGTACGCGGGCGCGCGGCTCAGGTTCGCCGCGCGCCCGTCTCTGGCTGAGTGGCCCCGTTCTACGCGGCCACTTCGGTCTTGCGAGGGCGCCCCCGGGGGCGCTTACGCGGCACGATCGCGCCGCGTATCAGCAACTCGCCGCCCCAGACACCCCAGGGCTCCCTGCGCTCAAGCGCACCGGTCAGGCAAGCCAGCCTGGCCTCGCATCCCCGGCACATCGCCTTGGCGGTCTCCACGTCCTCGGGAGACTCGGCGAAGAACAGCTCCGGGTCCTCCGTGCACGGAAGATCCACGCCCACCGGGACCGCGGCGGCCGAACCAGCCACCGCGACCATGCTGACCTGATCGAATACCTGCCTGACGTCTGGCTCCTGCCGCGCCGTCACGGATCCGGGCGCCTGGAACCCCGTCGCGCCCGTCTCGCTGACGGTGGCATCGCGCCATTGCATCGGTGCCATCCCCTCTCGCTTTGCCGGTCCTGTTGTCGTCAGGCGATTTCTCGCCCGTCTTGGGACCTAGGCCTTCAAATAACTAGGCCGCGGACCCGGTGTTCGGGTCCGCGGCCTCGAGAGGAGCTCCTGGCCGGTCTGGCTCTTTAGACCGGCCCTCTATCTCGAGGTGGACCCGATGCGCCCTCACCGACGGTGAAGACACTGGTCATGTAGTTGTGGATATTCGTCTGGCCGACTAGCGCCGAAACGGCGACCTTCTGCGCCTGCGAGACACGGGCCGCAGCGCCGCCCCGGAGGCGCGGAAGCGCCGGCGGAGCGATCGTGACCGGCCCGGCAGCGGGCAGACTCGTCCCGAGGAAGCCGACCGGCGGCAGGCACGAGGCACCCAGGCGCGAAACCCGGATCGGCTCAGGCAGAACGACTGAGTTGATGTTCGTCACGTCGGGCACCTCCCTCCGGAGTGTTCGGCAACTAGCCCACGGACATGTGGAAAGCCTAAGTGGTGCCCCCATAAGGGGGCAACACTTTTTTGACCTGCGATTTTAAAGATTGTTGGGTCGATCGGATGAGCCCCTCCTGCACAACCGAGACCACGAGCTCGCCCGCGGCGGTGAAAACCTGCCCGCGGGCCAGGCCCCGGGCGCCGGACGCCACCGGCGACTCCTGCGCGTACAGCAGCCACCGGTCGGCCCGGAACGGCCGGTGGAACCACATGGCGTGGTCCAGGCTGGCGCCTGAGGTACTGCCGTCCAGCCAGGTCAGGCCGTGCCCGAGCAGCACCGAGTCGAGCAGCGTCATGTCGGACGCGTAGGTCATCAGGCACACGTGCAGCAGCGGGTCGTCGGGCAGGTCACCGTCCACCCGCAGCCAGATGAGGTTCTGCGTGGTCCGCAGCGACGGATCACCGGCCGCCTCGGCCGACATCAGCCCGATCGACCGCAGGTCGATCGGGTTCTCCCGCAGCTGACGAGGTGCCTGCCCCAGGAGCCTGGCCATCCGGTCGGAGTTCCGCTCTACCGTCTCGGGCGGCGGGACGTCCGGCATCGGGTCGGCGTGCTCGGGACCGGGTTCGTCGTGGTGGAAGGACGCGGACAGGGTGAATATCGTCTCGCCGTGCTGGACCGCCGACACCCGGCGGGTAGTGAAGGAGCGCCCGTCCCGCACCCGGTCCACCAGGTACACGATCGGCACCGCCGTGTCGCCGGGCCTGATGAAGTACGCGTGCAGGGAATGCACCGGGCGCTCCGCGGGTACCGTCCGGCCCGCCGCCACCAGCGCTTGCCCGGCCACCTGGCCGCCGAACACCCGCTGCCTGTTCTCGTCCGGGCTGCGGCCGCGGAAGATGTTGACCTCGATCTGCTCCAGGTCGAGCAGCTCGATGAGCCGGTCGAGCGCCTTACCCATGAGCCCTCACCTTCCCAGGCGCACGCCATCGAGGAAACGGGACCGCTGCCGTCCGCCGCGCCCTCCCGGCGCGCGGGACGCCGACCAGGACAGGTACAGGTGCTCGCGGGCCCTGGTCACCGCCACATACAGTAGCCGTCTTTCCTCCTCGACGGCCTCCGCCGTCCTGGCGTGCACGATAGGCATGAGCCCGTCGACCAGACCGGGCAGCAGCACCGCGTCCCACTCGAGCCCCTTGGCCGCGTGCATGGACGCCAGCGTCACGCCGTCGACGGCCGGCGCGTGGCCGAGGTCGGCCCGCTGGGTCAGTTCGGCTGAGAAGTCGGCCAGCGTGGCCTCCGGCCTGGCGGTGTGCATCTCGTCGGCGAGCCCGGCGATCGCGGCCAGCGACTCCCAGTTCTCACGCGCGGTGCCGCCCCCTGGGGGCGGCCCCCCGGTGACCCCCCGCATGGGGGGGCTGCCCGCCCCCCCATACCCCCCTAGGCCTGTCAGCACGTGCCGGACCGAGTCGGGCAGCGGATCGCCGGACCCGGCCGCCGCCTCGCCCCTGGCTGCACCGCGCAGCAGCACCAGCGCCTGGCGGACCACGGGCCGTTGGTAGAAGCGCTCGGCGCCGCGGATCACGTACGGCAGGCCGGCTTCGGCCAGCGCCAGCTCGAACCGCTCGGTGTCCGCGTTGACCCGGACCAGGACCGCGACCTGCCTGGCCGGCACGCTCGTCGCCAGCAGCGCCCGGACCCGGTCGGCCAGCCCGGCCGCCTCCGCGGTGTCGTCGGGGTACTCGGCGAGCACCGGCCGGGGTCCCGGCGGGCGCTTCGCGACCAGCGGCGAGGCCGACTTGATCAGCTGGTTGGCCACTGCGACGACCTGTGGCGTGGACCGGTAGTCGCGCACCAGCCGGACCACGGTCGCGCCGGGGAACTCCGCGGTGAACCCGGTCAGGTAGGACGAGGTGGCGCCGGTGAAGGAGTAGATCACCTGGTTCGGGTCGCCGACCACGCACAGGTCGTCGCGGTCGCCGAGCCACGCGTCGAGCAGCAGCTTCTGCAGCGGGTTCACGTCCTGGTACTCGTCCACGACGAAGTACCGGAACATGTCGCGCACCTGGTCTGCCGCGGCCCGGCTGTCGATCAGGATGGCGGCGGTCAGCTCGAGCACGGATTCGAAGTCGATCAGGTGCCGTTCCCGCCGCAGGTCCTCGTAGGCGGCGTAGACCGCGGCCAGGTTGTCCGCCCCAGCCGCGGCCGAACGGCCCGCGGCGGCGGCGGCGCGCGCGTACCCGTCCGGGCGGACCTGGACGACCTTGGCCCATTCGATCTCGGCCGCGGCGTCGGCGAGGGCTCCGGAGGAGCCGTCCAGCCGGACCCGCGCCCGCTTGGCCGCCTCCCGGACCAGGCCGGCCTTGGAGTCGATCAGCCGCGGCGGCCGCCCGCCGACCACCCGCGGCCAGAAGTAGTTGAGCTGGCGCAGCGCGGCCGCGTGGAACGTGGAGGCCCGCACCTGTCCGGTGCCCAGTTGCCTGAGCCTGCCGCGCAGTTCCCCGGCCGCCCGCACGGTGAAGGTGAGCGCCAGCACGTGCGCCGGGTCCACCGTGCCGGACATGGCCGCGTAGGCGATCCGGTAGGTGATGGCACGGGTCTTGCCGGTGCCCGCGCCGGCCAGCACGCAGACCGGCCCGCGGGCGGCCAGAGCCACCTCGCGCTGTTCCGGGTCGAGCCCGGCCAGCAGCGCTTCCGACGTGCCGGGCATCACATCTGCCACGGGCTCATCCTGCCCCATCCGGGAACGCAACCGCCCGCCGCGGTGTTACAGCACCTGGGCTTTGTTGAAGCGAACTCGAGGAGGCAGTGGGTGTCCGGCCAGCTGACGATGTACACCACCCCATGGTGCGGTTATTGCCGCAACCTGAAGAGGCAGCTGGCCAGGGACGGGATCGTGATGGTCGAGATCGACATCGAGCGCGACGAGGCCGCGGCCGAGTTCGTCATGTCGGTGAACGGCGGCAACCAGACCGTGCCCACCGTCCTGTTCCCCGACGGCACCGCGCTGACCAATCCGTCGGCGGTGCAGGTCAAGGCCCAGCTCACCACC
>Ga0335081_10003804_pt1 | contig 23777 bp, 23 predicted proteins | sample Lox_Sample_35_FD_206713 | JGI IMG/M metagenome (GOLD analysis project Ga0335081, IMG submission 206713) | Soil microbial communities from Loxahatchee National Wildlife Refuge, Florida, United States - Lox_Sample_3.5 | ecosystem: Environmental > Terrestrial > Soil > Wetlands | place: USA...
GACTTCTCGCTCGGCGATGAGATTCACCATCGCGAAACGGGGGACTTTCACCCGCGGCTTGCCAAGAAGGTAGGTAAGAGCGGAAACGCGGTAAACCATGACAAATGGGGTCTGCATCATGGCGGCTTCGACGGTGGCCGTGCCGCTTGCGATGATTCCAGCGCGCGAGTGAAAAAGGGCGGGGAGAGCTTCGGGAACGAGAGTAAACCTGTCGGGCATGGGACCTCTTGTGGTGGCGGCGCCGATCACGTGATCGCGATCGAGCGTAGGAGCTAGAGGTAGAAGGTATTCGTATTTGTCTCCAAGCAGTCCCGCCGAGCTCAGAATGGTTGGCAGATTCATCCGGACTTCTTTTACGCGGCTGCCGGGCATCAGCGTGATCCATGGCTTAGCCGGATCGATCTGGAATTTTTCTGCGTAGGCTTCGCGCGTGATGGTCGGGTTCGGTAATTCCGCCAGGGGATGGCCGACGAATGTGGCGTCGACGCCGCGGTCCTGATAGAACTTCTCCTCGAAGGGGAAGATGACGAGAGCCTTGTCGATGTAGTCGCGCAGCAGGCGGACGCGTCCCTGCCGCCATGCCCAGAATTGTGGAGCCACGTAGTACACGGTGCGGATCCCCCGGCGTTTCATTTGACGCGCCACGCGCCAGTTGAAGGCAGGGGAATCGATGACGATGGCGAGATCGGGCTTACGACGGTCGGCTTCGCAGATCAGGCTCTTATAAAGACCGAGAATCTTGGGAAGATGACTCACAATTTCGGTGATGCCAACGACTGCCAAGTCTTTGGTGTCAATGACCGTGTCGCAGCCAGCGGCACGCATTCGACTGCCGCCGGCGCCGAAAAACTCGATAGAAGGATCATGGCGGCGAAGCGCTTCGATCAGTTGCGCGCCGTACATTTCCCCGGACGCTTCCCCGGCTGAGATCAGGATTCGCAAGGATTGATTGTAGCGCCTCGGAATTCGTTCGTAGAGACGTAGCTTGCTACGTCTCCGTCGGCGCAACCACCAGTGCCGAGAGTGTTGCACTGCCGGCAAGACGTTGCGAGCAAAGTCTCTACGACTTATTTGATCTCCAACTGGTCGATTGCGAATTCGAACTTCCCGGATGGTTGCGCTGCGGCAAAAAGAAGTTCCGTCAGATCTCCGCCATCCGTTTCGAACACGCTGAAGGGGAACGTGTACTGTTTCCATTCCGGACCGGCCACGAATTGGGTCATGGCGGGCATGCCGTTTTGTCCGGAGCGCGACGCCGTTAAGACGACCAGCAGATAGTTTCTTCCATCGCCTTTGGCCCAGAAACTGATTTGTTTTTTGCTCGACAGATTGACCGGCTCCATTGGTGCGCTGCCGGCGCTATACATGGCCCCGGCAAAAGTGAATTGTCCGTTGCCGGGGATGATTTCACCGGAGACTTTCAGCGCGCCCTGGGAACCATTCGCGCCCGATGGGGCGAGTTCGATTGACGATTGCGATTTGCCGCCCATCATCTGGTCGCTCGAGGCTATCCAGGAACCGTAGTTGGCGGCGATTTTGCCTTCGTCGAAGGTGCTAACCACGCCCGACTCCGACCCCGTGGGCGGCGGTGGCGGAAGGGGCTTCCCGGTTTCACCATTCGGTCCTGTGACGGTTAGTTCGACGGTGCTGACCCGGTCGGAATTTGGGCCGACCATCACGTCGAAAACTCCGGGCTCGACCACGCGGTGCATGTCGATGTTCAGCATACTCAGCATGTCTGGAGTGATTGTGAACTCGACAGTTTTCTTCTCGCTGGGCTTGAGCGAGATCCGCTGAAAGCCTCTCAATTGCATGACTGGCTGCGTGACCTCGGCGACTCGCTGGTGGATGTAGAGTTGCGGCACTTCGTCGCCTTCACGAGAGCCGACGTTGGTGACCTCAACGCTAACCTGAGCGGTACCGCCGTTGATGATTTGCGATGGTTCCACGCGCAAATCGTCGAAGCGGAATGTTGTGTAGCTCAGACCGTAACCGAAGGGATAAAGCGGCTTCCGAGTGCTGAAGGCGTAGGTTCGATTCGCCGACGGCTTGTGATTGTAATAATCGGGCAGATCGCCTACGGAATGCGGGAAGGTAATGGGCAGCTTTCCGCCAGGATTCACATCACCGAAAATCACGTTCGCCGCAGCGGTGCCGCCTTCCTGGCCGAGATACCAACCTTCGAGGATCGCCGGAACCTTCTCCGCGATGTAATTGATGGAGAGCGGACGGCCGTTGATCAGAAGGACGACTGTTGGCGTGCCGGTTTCGACAACAGCCCTGACGAGATCATTCTGCGCGCCTAATAGGTCGAGGGAATCGCGGTCGCCCAGATGATTCTCCGCCCAGGCTTCGCGGTTGGTGGATTCATTTTCCCCGACCACCAGGATGGCCACGTCGGCTTTCTTCGCAACTTCCGCGGCGGCTTTCACGCTGTCTTGCTGCGTCGCCGGGTCGATCAGCTTCACATCATTAGCAAACCATCCGTGCCAGTCGTTCTGATCGGTGATCTTGCAGCCTTCGGCGTAAACAACATTGGCCTTCGTACCGACGCGGTCTTTGATGCCTTGCAGGATGCTGACGCCGTGCAGCGGATCGCGGCTGTATCCTCCCAGGTGGACGCCGTTGGCATTCGGGCCGATGACGGCAATCGTCTTGAGTTTCGTGAGATCGAGCGGGAGAAGGTCTTTGTCGTTCTTGAGAAGGATGATGGCTTTCTGCGCAGTCTTCAGGGCGATGGCGCGATGTTCGGCACTGTTCGTGTTCTTCTCGGCATAGTCGGGATCGACATACGGATTGTCGAAGAGGCCAAGGCGGAACTTTGTGGCCAGTACGCGTGCGACGGAGCGATCGACCATTGCTTGCGAGACGGTTCCCAGCTTCACCTGCCATAGCAAAGTGCGATAGACCGAGCCGTCAGACAGGTCGTAGTCGACTCCGGCCGCTAGCGCCATGCGCGCGGCATCGGCGTTGTTGGCCGCGATGTGGTGGGTGTCAGTTAGCATCTGCAGGCCGTTGCCATCGCTCGTAATGTAGCCACGGAATCCCCATTCCTGGCGCAGAACCTTATCCAGCAGCCAGTGGTTGATGTGGGACGGGATGCCGTCGATTTCGTTGTAAGAGGCCATTACGCTGCCGGCGTGGGCTTCTTCAACGGCCGCCTGGAAGGGCACGAGGAAATTCTCGCGGATGATGCGCTCCGAATAATTGGCGGGTGCTGTATTGGTGCCGCCTTCGGGTTGGCCGTGGACCGCGAAGTGCTTCGCCGTTGCCATGACATGGTGGCGATTGATGGCCCATGAATCACCCTGCAGGCCGGTGATTGCAGCGACGCCCATGCGTGCAGCGAGAAAGGGATCTTCGCCATAGGTTTCTTCGGTGCGTCCCCAGCGCGGGTCGCGGGCGATGTCGAGCACAGGAGAAAAGACTTGGCCGACGCCGGCCGACCCCGCTTCATCGCCAGCCGCGGTGAAGACCTGATGAACCAGTTCAGGATCCCATGTGCTGGCAAGACTGAGCGCTTGCGGGAAGCTGGTGCTGCCGTATTCCATGAATCCGTGGAGGGATTCGCCCATGAACAGGTCGGGAATGCCTAAGCGCGTTTTCTCTTTCAAATAGCGCTGCACTCCGTTGCGCAGAATGGCGGCTTTACGGGCAGGGAAGACGAGATCGGGATCGTACCAGCGTCTCATCATCTCGCTAGCCGACTCGTCGCTGAAAGTGTTGGTCGGGTCGATGACGTGCACGCCGCGATCACCCGAAGGGGCAATCTGGCCGATTTTCTCTTCCAGCGTCATGCGCGAAAGCAAGTCCGCGACGCGGTCGTCGATCGGGAGGGTCGAGTTCTTGTATGCAGGAGTATTGTCGGTCGCAGCGGCCTTAGCCGCCGCGGCTTTCGATGTTTTGTCTTGAGCAGTTAGTGAGATGGAACAGAACAGTGTGAGGCAAAGAAGAGAGCGGAGAAGAATATCGATTTTTCTCATAGGGAGAGGTGCCTCCATGGGGACGGAATATGCTACTCCAAAGCACGCCGAAGTGTCAGTGAGAGTTCTCGGCCAACGCTTTGCCCATGTCATTGAACTTGCATTTTTAGAACTGCAGGGCGGAACATTTTCCGAGGCTCGGAGTCTACCCATATATGTCTCAATCAAGGACGGTGGCGATTATTGCGGGGTTCATAACCCTGATTTCTCTGTCTGTCTTAACTGCCGTGGGGAAGACAGAAAAACTCAAACCGATCGCCATCTCGGGCCAAATGCAAACGTTTGAAATTCCCTCATGGGGAAACGGATCTCCACCAGTGTTTCTGGACATTCCCGTTGGCTTCGTAATGATCAGAGATTCCCGCGTCGACTTCGACGTTTACCACGTTTCGTCACAATCTCCGAAGTGGGGCGCGAGCATGGGACTCTATTTCGGACACAACCCAGGTTCGAGATGGCCAGCTACGGCCTCGGAAGAGCCAGGTAAGGCCGGGCAGGGTCCCATTGTCTGGCACTTTTGGAGTGAGAACAGAAAAGGAGGGCCAATCTATCATCGCGAGACGCTTATCGAAGGCTTCTTCCTGCCGCACGACGCCCGTGAGAAGAGACCACTGAATCCGGACGTTCCATTGCCTCCTCCACCTCCACCACCGCCTCCGCCCGGACCGCCGGACCCTACGGAGGTCCTGACGATCCACGTCTTCATAAGTGGCGCTAGTCCTGATTCAGTCAAAGCAATGGGTGTTTGGATTTCCAGCTTACGCAGGAGAAGATGAGCGAGCTATGAGATCCCATCAGGCTCTTCGGGCAGGTGCTAGCGATTGAGTTCTGTGAGCAAATGCAGGCCGATGTGGTGTCTCATTAACTTGAATCTGTTCTATTGCGGAGGATCGCTTTGCTTCAAGAATCGGGAGCAATCGGGCTAGATCCAATCTCTATCGACAGAAGTATGTGGATCGGTCACAAGATCTATGTCTGGTTCACTCTGGCTGCGTTCGGCTGGGCAGGCGCGAGAATTATAAGAGTTTGGCTTAGGGTCCTTCGATTTTCGCCCAAGACGAGACAGCCTCCTGACCCTGATAATCTCAAGAACTGGAGGGTCTTGGCTCGGAGCGCTGCGCGCTGGTCAGGTCTTGTACTAATCGGCTGGGCCTTGGTGGCTGCCATCGGGTTGTGTCGTATGGCCCTCGACTATGCTCATTTCGCAAACCATACGCCTGTGGTGTTCTCTGTTGTGGGAGACCTGGCGGGTTTACTAGCAGTCGCTCTCTTTGTAGTTCTGGTTCTGTATCTAATCCGGTGGCATTTACTTCTACGCATCGAGCGTCACGAAGGCTAGTTAATCGTCTGCGCTGACCGTGGACTCGCCGGCATTGGCGGAATGCGTGCGACCCTACTCCGCTGGGACCGACCATGCTACTCCAAGATGAGTGGAGGTGTCAGTGAGAGTACCCGGAGGGCTAGCAGGGTTATGTAAGGGCAGCCGCCGGGCTGTCCACTGGAGCAAAGCTCCACAACGGCCGTGAGCATACGCACATCCCAGATTTCTAGCCCGCACTAAAATGTGCTCGATGAGCAGCAAACAGTCGCTCTGGAACCACTTCCTGTTGATTGTCCTCCTCTTATCGCCAGAGCTTCTGTTTGCCCAAGCCAAGCCCGCCCCAAAGACAGAGAATCACACCGCAACATCTTCTCTTCAATTCAAGCAGGTTGACGGAAAGGAGCACACGATCATCGATAATCATCGCTTTTCGATCGTGTATACCTGCCAGAATTCAGGGTGTTTCAATCTCGTACGGCATGAGGATTTTTTCAGTGATAGTGAGGAGGGCGTTGAAGGAGGCAGGTCCGTCGTCTACGTCTCGGCATGGCGGCGCGATAACCCTAGTGCTCCCATTTGGAAGGCAAAAGTGCACGCCGATGTCGGCAAAGCTTACGACGTATTTTACGAAACTACTCTTTATGGTTGCTGCGGCGATCCAGATCGTAAGACATATTTGTCTCTAGAGACTGGCAAGGCGATCTTAGAGTCGTGCGAGTACGAACCTCTCAAAGTTGAAGTTCCGAATACGCGGACTAGGCGCTTTATCGCCTATAGCTGCACTACCGGGGGCAGCAATGAACAGGACTTCCAGGTAGGACGACTTCAATACACCGATGAGAATCGTGTGCTGCAAACGGTCGCCCTCCGCGAGCCGTCATTTCACCAGCCCCCTGAGATGGCCCTGCGTATACCCAAACAACAGGACTCAAAATCCGCGCAACTGTGGGCTCACAATGGGGACCGACCGGCAAACGGCGCCTCTGGTTTCTCCGTCGTTCTGCGATTCGATGAAGGTGAAGTAGTGATACCGGTCGAGAACGATCATTTGGTGGTCCCTAAGGCCCTTCTTCCAAGCGGATTCAAGTTCATTCAAAAGTAAGCGGAATTAGAGTTAGGCTAATCGTCCGCGCTGACCGTCGACTCACCAGCATTGGAGGGCATCGGAGCACGCCCGACCTCTGCGATTTCTTGATCCTTGTACTGCAATTGATACAGCTTGTAGTAAATGCCGCGATGGGTGAGTAGTTCCTGGTGGGTGCCCATTTCGCGGAGCTGTCCTTTGTGCATGACGATGATTTTGTCGGCGCGCTGAATGGTCGAGAGGCGGTGGGCAATGATCAGCGATGTGCGCCCTTCGACCATGCGGGCGAGGGCGTCACGCACGCGGAATTCAGTTTCGGTGTCGACGCTGGACGTGGCCTCGTCGAGGATCAGAATCTTCGGGTCGTGTGCCAGCGCGCGAGCGAAGGAGATCAGCTGTTTCTGTCCGGTAGAGAGCGTTGATCCGCGTTCGCGGACTTCTTCTTCGAATCCTTTAGGCAGGGAGCGGATGAACTCGCCGAGGTTCACGTCTTCAGCGGCTTGCTGAACGTGCGCGTCCTGAATGCGGTCAGTGCCCAGGCGGATATTGCCACCGATTGTGCCTGTAAACAGGAAAGGATCCTGCAGGACAACGCCGATGCGGCTGCGCAGGTCGGCGAGGTCCATTTCTTTAACATCAACGCCATCGATTCGGATGGCTCCCTTCTGTGCGTCGTAGAAGCGGAGCAAGAGCGAAATCAACGTCGTTTTGCCGGCGCCTGTGTGACCTACGACCGCAACGGTTTCGCCGGGTTCGATGGCGAAGGTGACGTCGCGGAGAACCCAGTCGAGGTTCTTGCTGACTTCGGATGCATTGCCGTTGGTTGGAGCGGCTGCCGAGCTTCGCTCGGCCGGGCCGCCGATGGCGGCCGTCCCCACATGAGCCTTACAATTTGCGGTGGCTGTGCCAATTTCCGGAACATCCCTATACGCGAACCAGACGTGGTCGAATTCGATTCGGCCGGGGCCTGTAGGTGCCTTGGCAACTGCCGGTGACACGACGTCTACCGGAGTGTCGACCAGTTTGAAAATACGCTCACTGGCTGCCATGGCGGATTGCAGGATGTTGTACTTCTCGCTGAAGTCCATGATGGGGCGGAAGAATCGCATGGCGTACTGAGTGAACGCGATCAGAACGCCGAGCGAAGCTACCGCTGCGACCTTGTGCGGCGAGATGAGCGTGTGCGGGTTGAATTCGAGACTGATACTGATCGAAGAGATTTTCGAGATCACATCTCTGCCGCCCCACCAGATCACCGACGCGATCGCGATCGAGGAAAACAGGTCCACAACCGGGTAATACACCGCATAGGCCAGGATTGCGTCTTTAAAGGCGTCCATGTGGCTGCGGTTGATTTCCGAGAAACGCTTGTAGGCGCGGCGTTCGCGATTGAACAACTGCAGTACTACCATGCCGCTGACATGCTCCTGAAGATAGGCATTGATGCGGGCAATGGCAGTGCGGATCCGTCGGTAAGAGTCGCGCACCTTGTCACGGAAAAGTTTCGTAGCAAAGACGATGAAGGGCAACACCGCAAACGTAATCAGCGCCAGCTTCCAGTTCATGCACAGCATGATCCCGAGAATTCCCGCCAGCACGAACAGGTCTTCGAAGATCGAGACCACGCCGGACGTGAACATTTCGTTCAACGCGTCGACGTCGGTCGTGACGCGTGTGACCAGCCGTCCTACGGGATTCTTGTCGTAGAAGGCTACGTGCATGCGCTGCAGATGGCGAAAGATCTGGCTGCGCAAGTCAAACATGACCTGCTGCCCAGTCCACTGCATGTAGTACGTCTGCAGGAATTCGAGAACAAAAGTAAAGATGAGTAGGCCGAAGTAAATAGTGGAGATCTGGGCAATTCCCGTCAGCGGCTTTGGGCTTAGCCAGTTCCACATGCCCGAAGTTGCTCCCTTGGCGGGGGCAAGATAGCGGTCGACCGCGACTTTCACGAGGTAGGGCCCGAGAACATCGGCAAAGGACTTTAGAATGATCGCGACGATCGCGATCCCAACGTGCCAGCGATACGGACGCAGGTACGTGAGCAACCGGCGCATTAGCCGGGTGTCATACGCTTTGCCTAATACTTCTTCTTCCTGAGCCATCGGGTCTCAAATGAGGACGAATAAAAGGCGGATTGAGCGAGGCGCCTCCCAACAGGGTACCTTAAATAGATGGCCGAGACGTCGGGGAGGATGGAAAAGGTTTGGGATAATGAAGGCGTGAGCCTGGGGATCTACATTTCGGTGCCGTTCTGCCGGACCAAGTGCAGCTACTGCAACTTCGCGTCGGATGTGTTTTCGAAGGCGGTTTTTGAGAAGTATGTGGACCGCGTGTGCGGCGATATAGCCCGAGCCGAAGAGACCGCCAGAGAAATGGGTGGACGGATTGAGCATCAGGTCGGCTCGATTTATTTGGGAGGTGGTACTCCGACTGTCCTCGATTCCGCACAGTTGCGGCGGATGTTCGACCGCGTGCGTGCGCAGTTCTCGGTGACGCCCGATGCCGAGATTACGGTCGAATGCGCACCCGGCACGCTAAGTCCAGAGATGCTCGAAACCCTGCTTCACTGCGGTGTGAACCGTGTCAGCCTGGGCGTGCAATCGTTTGTGGATGGCGAGTCCGCTGCGGTCGGCAGGCTCCATAAGCGAACGACGACTTTTGAGGATCTTGCGCGGTTGCGAGCCGCCGGTATCAGCAACATCAATATCGATCTGATCGCCGGGTTGCCGCATCAGACAGCCGAAAGCTGGAAGTACTCGTTGCAGGAAACCATCGCCACTGTTGCTCCTCATGTGAGCGTCTACATGCTTGAAGTCGACGAGGATTCACGGTTAGGGCGCGAGTTGATCGCGGGCGGCACGCGCTATCACGCGCATTTTGTTCCGGACGAAGATGCAGTTGCGGATTTTTACCTGACGGCCTGTGAAACGTTGAGTGTAGCCGGGATCGCGCAGTACGAGATTTCCAATTTCGCTCGGCCGGGATACGAGTCGCGGCACAACCTGAAGTATTGGACGCGGCAGCCATATCTCGGATTTGGCGTCGATTCCCACTCCATGCTGTTCTCGGCAGAACAGGCGTCGGAAGCTGTGCGGTTTGCAACTGCGGATTCGCTCGAAAAATACACCGCGGGGGCTCCACTGCACGAGAACGTCGTCACCTGGGCGACCGCAATTGAGGAAATTTTCTTCCTGGGATTGCGGCTGAATCGCGGAGTGAATTTGCGCGAGATTGCTGCAAAACTCGCACCGCAGGAATGCGAGAGACTGCGTCTCATTGTCGACGATTTGGTCGAACAAGGCATGCTCTCCAGAACGAACGATGATCGGATTCAACTGACCTCCCGCGGAAGGTTGCTCTCCAACGAGGTTTTCCAAGCGTTTCTTGCCACGGCGGAAACGCGCGCCGGATCCTAAGGCGAGATTCACTATCGCAATGGACCATCTCATTGAATGCGCCCTCTGCTGTTTAAGCGGAGGCAAGTGAACGCTATCCCCGGATTTTGGGGCATTTAAGGCGAAACCGAGTTTTTCAAAACCCACGCCTGTTAACAACAGTTGAGAAATTGGCGCATAATGCCGCTGACAGTTTTCAATGAACATTTCAGCTAGTTTGAATCTGCGACTTGCAGTTGCCCTCTCAGGCACGCTTCTGACATCGCTCGGCCATGGCCAACCTCCGCACGAGCATGACCAAGTTGGATTGCCGAGGCAAGCCGAAGTTACTGTTCGAAGGTTCTACCAGCAACTAGTATCTGATCCCGTCGAGGGCCTTCCGACGCCGAAGAGGATGAAAGTACTATCCCCGTATCTCAGCAGCTCATTGATCCATAGAATTAACCAAGCACGTGCCTGTCGTGATGATTGGTTTCGCCTGCACCCGAAGAACGACGAAAAGGCACCGTCAACGTGGACGGAAATGGGACCTTTCTCGGGTGCTGACGACCGAGGTTTTCCCTGGGCGTTTCGGATTGAAAGACTGGAATCGAAAGACAATGGCTCTTTTCGCGCCTACGTGAGTCTCACGGAGGGTCCACGAGAAAAGCCGTGGCATTGGGAAGTTGCAGCCATCGTGATACGTGAAAATGGGCGTTTCGTAATCGACGATGTAATTTTCCTCAAAGACAAGGATTTTGAGACTGAGAGTCGATTATCGGAGATTCTGCAGCTGCGAGGATGTGACGGCCCTCATTGGGTCGGGTATCCCAATCGGTGAAAGAAAAACTGGGGACAAAGACCTGGGGACGCGTAACTCGCTAGAAGAAAAAAAGTGCGGGCCAACCGCTTTTAACTTTTCTAAATTTTAAGTTTTAACTTGAACAAAAATATCGGGTTTACGTTCCCAGCTGACGTTCGACTCGTACCCACAATTCCCGAAAAAAAATCTGCTGCTTTGCCTCGCAGGAATCCCATTAAGATACGAGTATGTTGTTAACTAATTAGTTAACATGAAAGGATGGAGACCAGATGACACCCGCAAAGAAGCAGACGAAAGCAGAGCCAACACCAACCACCATGGCGACGACGGCGAAGCCGGAGACGCCGAAGCCGATAGCTCCTCAACCTCAACCTGCCGCCAAGCAACAGGCTACCGTCTCCAAAGTGCTAGATGGCTGGAAGGCAAGAGGCGTTGACCTCTCGAAGTTGGAACAGAAGCAGGATGGCAAGTTTATTTTGCTGCTGCTGCCAAACTTCCCCGAGTGCAAGATCGGACCGAGTGGTGGATTGGAAGTCGCATTGCCAAGCTACCCAAACGCTTACGATGCGGCGATCAATGGCGACACGCTGCTTGCCAAGTTGCAGGCGAGGCAGGCGAAGAAGCAATCCATGGCTGCACCTGCACCCTCGAAACCACAACCCGCACCCGCCTCTAAACAGGAAACCCCTGCGGTCCGGAAGACGAAAGAACACAACAAACTGGAAGCCGCACTCGCCTAGTCCAGAAGACCTCATCGATGTTGGATGAGGTTTTCCCATCCGTGATTCCTCTTGATCATCCTCCCGCAGTTGCAGGTAAGTTTTTAGAGGGCGAAATTCCTCGTTGGCAGCGGTCGTGGGCTAAAAGCCCGCGTCCTCTGCCAAGAAATTTCGATTGTTTTGTTCAAGATAAACCCGGGTAACTCCCCTCTTTTTCCTGACAAAAATTCTCCTGCTTGTGCTCCCGCGGGCTCCCAATAAAATCGATATGTGATTAGAAATAAACCGCTTACAAGCGGAGAGGATGGTCAAGAGATGACACCGAAGAAGCAGAAAGCAGACGATAAATCAACCACCGTGGCGACGACGGCGAAGCCGGAGACGCCGAAAATCCCAGCCCCCACCACTCCACCGCAACCCACTACAGCCACCAAACAATCCCAGACGGTTGCCAAGCTGAAAGAGGCCTGGATGCAGAAAGGGATCAACCTCGATCAGCTAACCGAGAAGCCGGACGGCAAGTTCGTCTTGCTGCAACCGACACCGGCATGGCCAGTAATCCGCATCGGTCCGACTGGCGGAATCGAACTGCCGCAAATCAGGAGTTACGCCAAGGCGTGGGACGCTGCCCTTGATGGCCTGGCCATCTTCCAGAAACAGCAGGCGCGTGACCAGAAGAAGGCCACGGCCACATCTGCACCAGCGGCGGCGAAACCTCAACCTGCTCCAGCACCTGCCGCCAAACCGGAAACGCCAGCGACGAAGAAGCAGAAGGCGAATGCGGCGATCGAGGCCCAGTTGGAAGCTAGGGCGTAGCAGTACGCCAAATACCTCACCCTGATCGGTGGGGTATTCCCATCCGTGTTTCTTCCAGATCGTTCCTGCCATCACAGGTAAGTTTTGGCGGCAGATCATTCATGATTGTGGCGGTCGTTGGCTAAGCCCGGGCCATCTGCTTTAACTTTTCTATTTTCTTATCTTTCGTCTCAATAATTTACGCAGCTTGTTGCATCCCGCCACTCCCGACAAAAATTCTCCTGCTTGTGCTCCCGCAGACTCCCAATAAAATTGCGTATGTGATTGGAAATAAACGGCTTACGTGGCCGGAGAGGATGGTCAAGAGATGACACCGAAGAAGCAGAATACGAAAACAGAACCAGCACCAACCACCATGGCGCAGGCGCCGCAGGCGCCGAAGCCGATTGCGGCACCACCCACCACTCAACCTCAACCTCCTACAGTCACCAAACAACAGGCCACGGTAGCCAGGTTGAAAGAGGCATGGACGCAGAAAGGGATCAACCTCGATCAGCTCACGGAGAGGCAGGATGGCAAGTTCATCCTCCTGCAACCGACACAGCAGTGGCCAGTAATCCGCGTCGGTCCGACTGGCGGTGTCGAGTTGCCGCAGATTCGCTCTTACGCGAAGGCGTGGGACGCTGCTGTTGATGGCTTGGCCATCTTCCAGAAGCAACAGGCGCGTGATCAGAAGAAGTCCACTGCCACAGCTGCACCGGCGCAGACGAAACCGCAACCTCCAGCACCTGCCGCCAAACCGGAATCGCCAGCGTCGAAGAAGGCAAAAGACCACCAGAAGCTAGAAGCATCTTTGGCGTAGTCTTCCCAGAAGACCTCCGCTAGCTTGTGGAGGTTTTCCCATGTGCGACTCTTCGTTCTGATCCCCGCCTGTTTGCCCATCACAGGTAAGTTTTTAGCAGTAGATCATTCACGATTGTGGCGGTCGTTGGCTAAATCCAAACCATCCGGTCGGTTGGAAAGACTGGGATGATCGGTAAGAACTTCAGTATTCATGCATGTTTCCCACACTTGTCTCTAATTTGTCGGCAGTAACTTCTGCATCGTGAGAATTCATGTTTTAATCGAAAATTCGCTGTCAGCCGTCAATTGTAGTAAGTAGTTCTCGGAGGAGAACGTGGATTTCCAACTGAACGACGAGCAGTTGCATTTGAAGAAAAGCGTGCGCGAATTTGCGGAAAAGGAAATCAAGCCCCACGTCATGGAGTGGGATGAGGTCGGCGAATTTCCCCTCTCCACGATCAAGGAACTGGGCAAGCTCGGATTGATGGGTATCGTTTTTCCGATCGAGTACGGCGGGGCCGGGATGGGCTACGTCGAGTACGTCAGCGCGATCGAAGAACTCTCTCGCGTGGATGGATCTGTGGGCATCATTGTCGCCGCGCATACCTCGCTCTGCTCGAATCACATTTTTCTGGCCGGCAACGAAGCGCAGAAGAAGAAATACATCAGCAAGCTGGCGACGGGCGAATTCATTGGGGCGTGGGGCCTGACTGAGCCGTCTTCCGGATCGGATGCCGGCAGTGCGCGTATGACCGCCGTACGCAAAGGCAACAGTTGGGTGCTCAATGGAACGAAGACATTCTGCACCAACGGTCATTTCGCCGACGTCGTGGTTGTGCTCGCAGTGACTGACCGCACTGCGCACACGCATGGGCTCTCCGCGTTTGTTGTCGAGAAAGATACGAAGGGATTTCGGCCCGGTAAAAAAGAGAACAAACTCGGCCTGCGGGCGAGCGACACGGCGGAATTGATATTTGAGGATTGTGTGATCCCCGCGGAGAATCTGTTGGGCGGCGAGGGCCAGGGATTTCCCGATGCCATGCGCGTGCTCGATGGCGGCCGTATCTCAATCGCAGCACTATCGCTAGGCATGGCTGAGGGTGCCTACGACTGCGCTCTGAAGTATTCCAAGCAGCGGCGGCAGTTTGGCAAGGCGATCAGCGATTTCCAGGCGATCCAGTGGAAATTGGCGGATATGGCGACCGAGATCGATGCGGCCATGCTGCTGACGATGCGGGCGGCTTCAATGAAAGATGCGGGCATGAAGACCACGCAGGAATCGTCGATGGCGAAACTTTATGCCAGTGAGGTCGCGGTGAAATGCGCGAATGAAGGCGTGCAGATTCACGGGGGTTACGGGTTCATTAAGGACTATCCGGCGGAGAAGTTCTACCGCGACGTGAAGCTGTGCACCATCGGCGAGGGAACCAGCGAGATTCAACGACTGGTGATTGCCAGACAGCTGCTGAGGGACTAACCTGTCACGGACTTAATTCCGTTTACGGGTTACCTGAGCATGCTGATTATTCATGGTGCCTATCACTTCTGGCCGAAGCGAGTCGCGTTCCGCAACGATTATTGTCTTTCTTGCCGCGCGGCGACTCGGTCGGTCGCAATCAGGACGCTTGATGTCGGTCACATCTTCTGGATTCCGATTCTGCCTGTTGGATTCTGGAAGCATTGGCAATGTCTGAACTGCGGAAGCGAACCACACACGGCTCCGGGGACGCGGCGGTCCTTCAAGTGGATCGGGCTGTTTCTCTTGGGGTTCTTTTCTGTGTTGTCTTGGGTTGAGCCCGCGACGCCACCCGACGAGTGGGTAAACTGGCTATTTCGAGTGGGCGGCCCTATTGCCTGCGTCTTTCTGTTACGTCATCTGCTGACGTCACCCAAGGACGTGTCGCTGCGCCAGGGATTGAAGTCGATTTCGCCCGCCGAGGAGACCTCTTGTCCTTTCTGCAACACGCCTCTTCTCGCTGGACCTCGATGGTCTTGCCCCGGCTGTGGCGTCGTGCGGTACTAACTTTGTTTCGTTGAAGCTCAAGCTGCTTTACACTGAAAGCTTGGATCCGGCTCACAAGAGACTGATCGAATCGTTGCGCGCGGGCGACGCTAGAGCTTTGGCGCGGTCGATTTCCACCGTCGAGAATCATGCCGCAGGGTGGTCCGACCTGCTCAAGGAGCTCTTTCCACATAGCGGCAAAGCTCGCGTGATCGGCATGACCGGGGCGCCTGGTGCGGGAAAGAGTACGCTGGTCGACCAACTGGCAAAGCTCTATCGCAAGACGAACCGCACTGTGGGAATCATCGCGGTCGACCCCACGAGCCCTTATACGGGGGGCGCAATTCTGGGCGATCGCATCCGGATGCAGGATCATTTTGCCGATCCCGGGATCTACATTCGCAGCATGGCGACGCGCGGATCGCTGGGTGGATTGGCGCGGACCACGGCGGACGTGGCCACCGTGCTCGACGCTTCGGGGCGTGATGTGATCCTGATCGAAACCGTCGGCGTGGGGCAGGACGAGGTTGACATCGTCCGCTTGGCCGATATCACGGTGGTCATTCTGGTGCCCGGCATGGGCGATGACGTGCAAACGATCAAGGCTGGCATCATGGAGATCGCTGACATCTTCGTGATCAATAAGAGCGATCGCGAAGGAGCCGAACGCGTCGAGCGAGAGATTCGTGCGCTGCAGTCCCTGGCCACGCGCAAAGACGGCTGGACTCCGCCGATCGTCAACACCGTCGCGAGCGAAGGTAAGGGCGTGGAAGAATTAGCCGCAGCCATTGTGGAGTTCGAGAAGTACCTGCAGAAAGAAAATCGCGCCCTGAAAAAGAGTGCGGAGAACTGGCAGGAGCGTCTCGTGGCGATGCTGCGTGATGCAATGCTGGAAAACGCTCGTAAGCAGCTCGGAGACGGCAGCATCGGACGGATGGCCGAAGAAGTGGCGCAGCACAAGCGGGACCCGTATTCTCTGATCGAAGAGATTGTGGGGAAAGGTGTCTAGGTTTCGTTCGCGTGCCCTTCGTGACCTTTGTGGTTTAAAAGCATTTACCCCGAAGGACACGAAGTGACACGAAGGAGAAACAGGGTCCGACGAAATGAATTTCAGCATCGACCATCTCGGGATTGCGGTGAAATCGCTGGCGGCGGCCAAGGCGATTTACGAGAAACTCGGGCTGAGTGTCTCTCCGGAGGAAACTGTCGAACAGGAGCAGGTGCGGCTCGTGATGGTTCCGGTGGGTGAAAGCCGTCTGGAATTGCTCGAAGCGACCTCGGAGAACTCGACGATTGCCAAATTCATTGCGAAACGGGGTGAGGGGCTACATCACGTTTGCATGAAGGTCCCCGACCTGCGCGCGGCGGTCGAGCGCTTGCAGAGAGATGGCGTCCGCCTTGTTTCCGATGAGATCAAGATTGGCGCGGGCGGGCATCAGTATGTATTTGTGCATCCATCGAGCGCGGGGGGAGTGCTGCTGGAACTTGTCCAGGGATAGAAATGGAACCGCAGATTAACTTCACGGATTCTTTATCACCCATGCTTCTTCTAGTCATCGACACGTCGGGAAAGGACGGATTTGTAGGATTGGTGCGGGCCGGCGACCAGCAGGATCAGGCGGTTATTGAATTGATCGATGAGATTGCGCTGGCGGGCGGAACGTTTTCCGCACAAATGGTCCCGCAAATCTCGGGGTTGCTCGAAAAACAAAGCCTTCAGAAGGGGTCGGTGGACGGGTTTGTCGTGGTTTCGGGACCGGGATCGTTTACGGGGCTGCGCGTGGGGCTGGCAGCGGTCAAAGCGCTGGCCGAGATCATGCACAAGCCGATTGTTCCGGTGTCTTTGCTGGAAGTACTTGCGCCGTCTAGCCTCATGATTGCGGTTTCGGAGGATGAATTCGGGCGAAGGGTTCATCGCTACGCAGTCGCTCTCGATGCCGGGCGCGGCGAAGCGTATGTTGGCGAATACGAAGTGAACGGACAGCAGGAAAGCTCGATCAAATCTGTCGGCGTGTCGCTGCTGAAGGTGGAAGATCTGAGCGACCTACTTACGTCCGGAACCGCTCGTTGGATCGCCACGCCGGACCAGACGGTTTTCGATGCGCTCAGCAAGAAGGTGCCTGAATCCCAAAAACACTTCATTCGCCGGAGTCTGAGGCGCCCCCGCAGCCTGGAAGTTGCCGTGTGCGGATGGCAGAAACTGAAGGCGGGCGAGACGGTTTCGCCGGAGCAACTGGATGCGAATTACATCCGGCGATCGGACGCGGAAATTTTCTCGAAACCGGCTGCTGGCTCCTAGCTGCTAGCTTCTGGCACGGACATCAGATAAGGCATTGGATTATCTCGTTCGCACTGCGACAAACCGGGACGTTGCTGAAATATTCCGCCTCGAGCAGGAATCTGCGACGGCTGCCCATTGGACCGAGCTGCAGTACAAGAATCTCTTCATCGTCGACCCGGCAGTACCCGTAAGATCAATCCTCGTGGCGGAGCAGAGACATGGCACCGCGATCCTCGGGTTCCTGGTTGCCCGGCAGATGTCTCGGGAGTGGGACTTGGAGAACATCGTTGTCGCTGAGGAGAATCGCGGGCAGGGAATCGGCACATTTCTTCTTGCCGAGCTAGTGTTGCGTGCCCAAAGCACCGGGAGCGATACCATTTTTCTTGAAGTCCGGGAGTCGAATTTTGCAGCGCGAGCTCTTTACGCGAAGTTCGGATTTACCGAGACCGGCAGACGGAGAGGCTACTATTCGAATCCGACGGAAGACGCCGTTTTGTATAGCAAAACTCTAAAAAACAGGCCCATATCCGGTTGAAACAGCACAGATTTTCGGCATTGCTCCCATGTTACGGCTGTGTTAACGTGAGCTCATAATCTGAAGGTTTGGAGGTCTGCCTGGATGCTGACTCCGAGAGACCAACTCCTGACCAGTCACGAGGAATTCCGCAGACTGGCTCAGGAGCATACGCAGTATGCGCAACGTCTCGAAACACTCACCCAAAAACGCTATCTCAGCGAGGACGAAAAGCTGGAAGAAGTGCGGCTGAAGAAGCTGAAACTCCGCCTCAAGGATCAAATGGAGTCGATTGAGCGGGAGTATCGGCAGCAGTACGGCGTCAACGTAGCTTAGTCATTCTGGCCATCTCATCCGGCGGTCGACCCGCCGCGGGATTTCTGCATCTTCCACGAGGCGCGATGAAGCGCCTTTTTTTATTTATACTTACAGAATCTGCGGTACTCGCAATCCAACGTACGTAGATATAATTGGCAAAGATCCCCCATGGTTCGTGATGGCTATTATTACGGGTTCGGTTTCATCGCAGGCGGTGTTCTGCTGGGTTGGCTGACCCATCCGGTATGGGCCGTCATCCCACTGCTGCTGGCCTGCTTTTTCTTGTGGTTCTTCCGTGATCCGGAACGCGTAATTCCCGCCGAGGCAGGAGCAGTGGTTTCCCCAGCGGACGGCAAGGTTACGAATGTTTCTACCGTAAGCGTGGGAAATGAGAAGCAGTTGCGGCTCAGCATTTTTCTCAGCGTGTTCGACGTGCACGTGAATCGAGTTCCAATCAGCGGTCTGATCCGCGATATCCGCTATCAGCGTGGAAAGTTTCTGGACGCGCGCAGCCCGGATTGCGCCGACCTGAACGAGCAAAATATCGTGACGGTGGAAGGTCAGGGGCAGAAGGTGGTCTTCAAGCAGATTGCGGGTCTGCTGGCGCGCCGCATTGTCTTCCACCCCAAGGTTGGAGATCGAGTGGAGCGCGGCCAACGCATTGGCCTGATTAAGTTCGGCTCGCGTTGCGACGTGGTGCTGGACGTATCGGCGCATCCTAACGTGAAAGTGGGAGATCGGGTGAAAGGCGGCGCGAGTGTGCTGGCCTACCTGCCGCAGCAGGGAAGTCCGGCAGAAGCGGATACCGTTTCCGCAGAGAGGGCGCGCTGATGAATCAGACTCCTGGCAAGCGGCGCCGGCTCAGCAAAGGGATGTATGTTCTCCCCTCGCTGTTCACCACGGCGAACGTCGCACTCGGCTATTTCGCGATCCTTGAAGTGATGCACGCTTCGCTCGCCGAGTTTGGCCATCTGGACAACGCGGCCAAGGCGATCGGTTTCGCAGTGCTTTTCGATGGTCTTGATGGTCGCATTGCTCGCATGACTGGGACCACCAGCGACTTCGGGCGCGAATTGGATTCGTTGGCCGATGTAATCACCTTCGGCGTTGCGCCCGCCATGCTGGCGTGGGCGTGGGGCTTCCATCTGATGCCTCCTGTCATGCTGACGCAATGGCAGTGGCACATCAAACTCGCGCAGTTGGGCGCAATCGCCAGTTTTCTGTTCCTGATCGCCGGAGCCAGCCGGTTGGCGCGATTTAACATCACGTCTAATCCGCAGCCCTCGAATCCGGGACGCCCCGGTAAGAAGTATTTCGTGGGTATGCCGATTCCCGCCGGGGCAGGCGTCGTCGCCGCAGTGGTGCACTTCGAAGGTGGCGATCCCGTGATTTCGCCATATACAGCCATCGCCTGGCTGGCCATGGTGACCACCGTGGGATACCTGATGGTCAGCACATGGCGGTTCTACAGCTTCAAAGACATCGATTTCCGCTCGCGCCATCCATTCCGGGTGATTGTCTTTCTGGCAGCCTTGTTTGCGGGAATCTGGTTCTTTTCCAAGCCCGTGCTCTTTGTCGTGGCTTTGTTCTACATGGTCTCAGGTGTTTTCTGGCGTTTGCAGTGGATCTTCCGGCGCCGCTCAGGTCCGCCTCCACCCACGTACAAGGAGGCCTCACAGACTTCATGAGCGAGTCTTTGAAACCATTGCCATCTTCGCCCTCACTCTCACGGGGCAAGTTGTATCGGGCTGCGATTGTGGGAGCGGCGTCCCTAAAAGGGAAAGAAGTTGCCGAACTCCTGAACGAGCGCAACTTTCCCGCGGCTGACGTTCGTTTGCTGGATGATGACGAGTCTCTCGGGCAGCTCGAAGCCATGGGCGACGAGATCAGCTTTATCCAGCGCGTAAGGGCGGAACAATTCGAGCACGTGGATTTCACCTTCTTTGCCTCCGACCAGGAGAGCACGCGCCGCAGCTGGAAAGATGCCCGTGATGCCGGGAGCGCGATCATCGACTTGTCAGCCGTGTTGGAAGATCAGCCCGGAGCGACCGTCCGATCGCTGTGGATCGAACGCGAACGTGGGCAAGTTGCCCCACCGGAACTCCAGCCCGGCCCGTGTGTGACTGCACATCCGGTATCGATTGCGCTCGCGCTGCTGATGTTGCGGGCACGGAAGGCCGGAGCCATTCGACGGGCGGTTGCCACCATTTTCGAGCCCGCGTCCGAGCACGGTCAGCGAGGCATGGATGAACTGCATCAACAGACGGTGAATCTGCTCTCGTTCCAGCCCCTGCCCAAAGACATTTTTGATGCCCAGGTGGCGTTCAATCTGATTTCGCGCTATGGACCGAGATCGCAGACGCCACTCGAATCCATAGAGGCACGGATCCTCCGCCATTACCGCAAGGTGGCCGGTGCCGACGCCCTTCAGCCCGCGCTTATGATGCTGCAAGCGCCGATTTTCCACGGGCATGCGCTGGCGCTCTTCCTCGAAATGGAGACCGGGGTCGAGCTCTCAACGCTCACGCAGGCTCTGGCTGGAGATCACGTGACGATCCCCGCTGCGGGAGAGGACTGGCCGAGCAACGTGAGTTCGGCAGGGCAGGGCGACATTCAACTCGCGTTGAAAGCGGACACAGTGCAGCCGAACGGCATCTGGCTTTGGGCTGCAGTCGACAATCTCCGGGTATCCGCTTTGACGGCAGTCGAATGCGCCGAGAGCATGACGGCTACGCGTCCCACGGGGAAGATTCAGTGAGCCGGGTTCGAATAGGAGCCCTCGCACTGCTGATTCTTTTCTTCCTGGGGTGTGGATATCACACCGCTGGCCACTCAGTGCAACTGCCGGAGAGCGTTAAGACGATTGCCATTCCTGCTTTCAAGAATGAGACGCTGACCTACCACATCGAGCAAATGCTGACCGCTTCTGTTGTCCGGGAATTCACGACTCGCACCCATTACCGAATTCTTAACGATGCCGGGGCGGATGCCGATGCCACATTGACGGGAACGGTTCTCTCTACAGCGGCCTCTCCGCTTACGTACGACACGGCCACGGGACGCGCCGCCAGCGTGCTGGTAGTCGTTAGCATGAGAGTGACATTGCGTGACAGAAGCGGGAAAGTTCTTTACCAGAATCCGGCCTACCTGTTCCGCGAACAGTATGAGGTGTCTCAGGATTTGGCCAGCTTCTTCGAGGAAGATACACCTGCATTCCGGCGGCTTTCGCAAGATTTTGCCCGGACCCTGGTGTCGAACATTCTGGAGGGTTTTTAAAGTGAAGCGAAGCTGTTTGGCGGCTGCGCTTTTGCTGATGCTTTGGACCGCCGGATGTTATACGGGAACCCGACCGCCGCATGTCGGGAACGCGGCAAAAGATTTTACGGTTCAGGATTCCGACCACCAGGTGAGCCTGAACCAGTTCCGCGGGCAGGTCGTAATCGTGAATTTCTGGGCGACCTGGTGTCCTCCATGTACGGAGGAGCTTCCATCATTGATGGACATGCAGGACCGTTTGCGTTCGCGAGGGGTGGTTGTGCTCGGCGTCAGCATCGATGTGGATGGCGATGCCTATCATCGTTTCCTCAGACAACGCAATGTGAATTTCGTTACAGTGCGCGACCCCAAGCAGAAAGTAGCCGCCATGTACGGGACGTCCGGCTGGCCAGAAAGCTATATCGTCGACCGTCAGGGCGTGCTACGCCGGAAGATCGTCGGACCCATCAACTGGGATTCACCCGAAGTGATGAAGTTCCTGACGACGTTATAGGTTGTGGTGGGGATGGCCGCCATCGGCGTCAGTTGAGCTAGTTCGACGCCCCGGCACAGGCCGGTTACTATGCGAAGCAACAATCCCGATGCTACAGTCGAAGCAGGTGCTGTGTTGCGGGGCCAGCTTTTCCCTGTGTTCCTCTGTGCCCTCTGTGGTGAGACTGATTTGTAGATGCGCGCTTTCGCTCAAGCCGATCGCTTTGTTGCCGAACTGGAATCGCGCAAAATGCGCGCCGCGTACGTGTTTGTAGGGGATGAGGCTTTCTTCCGTAAGCGGTTCCGCGACGCAATTCTGGAGCACCTGGTCCCACCTGACCTGCGCGATTTCAGCCTCTTCGAGTTTGATCTGGGCGAGAACGATCTCGCAGAAGTTCTGGACCGCGCTCGTACTCCCTCACTGATGGCTCCATTCCAGGTTTTCTTTGTGCGCGGAGTGAAAAACCTGTTTGGCCGCGGATCGAACGAAGAGAAGTTGGCCGCGATTGAAGAATACTGCAGGAATCCCAATCCCGATGCGTTGATCGTTTTCGTCGCTGACCATATCAGCATCCCCGCGGACGTTCGCAAAATGGAAATGCAGGACAAGGAACGCTATCAGCGTATCCGCGACACCATGGGTCAGTACTGCGGGATCGTGGAGCTGGCGCGCGTGGAAGAAGGCGAGGCGGTGCGCTGGATTGCTGACTACTGCACGAGTCGTGGGGTAAAAATGGAAGCCGACGGAGCGCGCGAATTGGTGGATGCGCTCGGCGGCGACATGATGATGATCTCCAACGAACTGGAAAAGCTGATTCTCTACGTCGGCGAGAAAAAGCGCGTCACGCTGGGCGACGTCGAGACGATGGTGCTGGCTGCGAAACAGCGGTCGTTGTACGAGTTGACCGACGCGATCTCGAGTAAAGAGCGTGTGCGAGCCTTAGAGATCCTCGACGCAATTCTGACATCGGGCGAAGGCGAGGAGGCGGCCATCGGCCACATTTACATGCTCGCCAAGACCTTCCGGCAGATGTTGGTGATTCTCGAACGCAACGTGCGCGATCAGCGGATGCTCTGGGCTGCGCTTTGGCAGGGATTCCGCGTTCCTCCATTTGCCGCCGATGACATCATCAAGCAGGCCCGCCGCTACAAGAATCGTCGCGAGCTTACGCGCGCGATTCGACTCGTCGCCAAGGCCGATCTCGCGCTTCGCTCCAACCCTGTCAGCAAACGGATGGTTCTCGAAAGGCTCGTCATTGACCTCACTACTGAGCCAAAAGTGGAGACTCCGGGCTGGATGCAGGAGCAATTGCCGGTCTGAAGAAGAACTTCAGTTGTCTTCGCTCCCTTTCGAGCTAGGTTATGCTCCGCGCTGAATAGACCATGCTTAGTCAAGGCGATGTCGTGTCCTACCTGGAGATGTGCGCCGAATTTGGCGTGAACCTCCAGAGAGGAATGAACTTTCGTCTGAAGGGGAGGCACAGCATCATCCTGATGAGTCTCCGACGAGGAGCGCCGTATGCGGACCGAATTGAGGAAGTAGGAAGGGCAATCGTCTACGAGGGCCATGACATCGCGCGAACTGACGGCGGACCGGAGCCGAAGAAGGTTGACCAACCCGAGTTCTTTCCCAGCGGTCGGTTGACCCAGAATGGCCAATTTCTCGACGCGGTTAGACGTTACAAGCTGGGACGAGCAGATGCGGAACTGATTCGGGTATTCGAAAAGATACGCGATGGCATCTGGGTGTACAACGGGCTCTTTAGACTGGTCGATGCTTGGCAGGAAACTTCAGACCGCCGCCAAGTATTTAAGTTCAGACTTGAGATTGTGGATCAAGCGGCGGTTGCCCTTCCCGGAGTTGCTCCACTCCTAGACCACGATCGAGTCATACCATCCGCAATCAAGCTCGAGGTTTGGAAGCGGGACAAAGGCTGTTGCGTCAAGTGTGGCAGCAGGGAGAACCTGCACTTCGATCACATCATCCCCTATTCGCAGGGGGGCTCTTC